>JAEEGK010001493.1_pt1 | contig 58697 bp, 57 predicted proteins | sample 8958771 | NCBI WGS metagenome assembly JAEEGK01 (sample SAMN16246547, study PRJNA631951) | gut metagenome | biome: gut microbiome; feature: rumen; material: SC-attached | host: Bos | place: Iran: Karaj | collected 2018-10 | reverse complement strand
TGGATTATCTGATCCGGAAAGCAGAGAAGGAAACAGTATAAAAGCCACGGAGGTTTATAACGATGAAAGCAGAAGATCTGAGACTTGTAACAGAGTGGGATAAGACATTTCCAAAGAGCGGGAAGGTTGATCACAGCAAAGTAACCTTTGTGAACCGTTATGGAATAACATTGGCTGCAGATATATATGTGCCGATGGGAGCAGAAGGAAGACTTCCTGCGATCGCGGTAAGCGGACCTTTTGGTGCGGTCAAGGAGCAGTGCTCAGGCCTTTATGCCCAGACCATGGCAGAGAGAGGCTTTATTACGATCGCATTTGATCCTTCTTATACCGGAGAGAGCAGCGGTGAGCCCCGATATATGGCATCTCCCGACATCAATACAGAAGATTTCATGGCTGCAGTAGATTTCCTTTCTCTCAATGAGAAAGTCGATCCTGACAGGATCGGTATCATCGGCATCTGCGGCTGGGGCGGCATGGCACTTAATACGGCTGCATTAGATCCGCGCATTAAAGCTACGGTCGCTTCGACAATGTATGACATGACCAGAGTTAATGCAAACGGATATTTCGATTCTGAGGACTCTGAGGAAAAGCGTTATGAGAAGAAGAAGGCAATGGCAGCTCAGCGTCTGGAAGACTTAAAGAACGGTACTTATAAGCGCGCAGGAGGATGCCTGCCACTTCCAGTTCCGGAAGATGCTCCGTTCTTCGTGAAGGATTACAGTGAGTACTACAAGGGAAGGGCATATCACGCAAGGTCCCTTAATTCCAACGAAGGCTGGAATGTTACAGGCTGTGAGTCTTTTATGAATCAGCCGATCTTAAGGTACTCGAATGAGATAAGAAGTGCAGTTTTGATCATCCACGGAGAGAAAGCGCATTCCTGTTATTTCTCGAAAGATGCATATGAGAATATGACAAAAGACAGCAAGTATAAAGATAACAAGGAACTCATGATAATTCCCGGCGCAGTTCATACGGATCTGTACGACAATCTTGATGTTATTCCTTTCGATCATATCGAAGAATTCATGAGGAAATATCTATGAGAATAAGAAGAATCTTTGCACTTCTTGTATTGGCATCAGTCGTGTTGGCGGCAGCATCATGCAGCACGCAGCAGAGCGCTGAGTCAGTTACTTCGGCTGAAGAAATATCCGAAATGACGACAGAGAAGACTACATCAACGGAAATGTCTGCAACTTCTGAAATGACCATTCAGACAGAAGAGACGACTACCGTCACGGAGACAGAAAGATCAATGACACTAAAGATCGGAGAAAAGGAAGTTCAGGTCACCTGGGAAGATAATGCTTCAGTGGAAGACCTGAAGAAACTCGCTGCATCAGATCTGACCATAAAGATGTCGATGTACGGCGGCTTTGAGCAGGTGGGTTCCATAGGGCAGGCTATCACAAGAGACGATAAACAGACAACAACAAAGCCGGGCGATATTGTTCTTTATTCCGGTGATCAGATAGTGATGTTCTATGGATCCAATTCCTGGAGCTATACAAGACTCGGTAAGATCAACCTGACTGAAAAGGAATTAAAAGATCTCTTAGGCAATGGTGATGTAACTATTACGCTAAGTCTTGATTAGATCGTATATATCAGCAATATAACGGACAAACACGACTGACAAATGTCAGCCGTGTTTTTTGCTCATAATTATAGATTTCAGACTATGGAAGCTGAAGTTTTTAACGCTGACATATCTAATCTGTGTGATAGCATTCGTAAGAGATTACGGGATTATCTGTCGTATAATAATGCTATGCTCAATGTGTTAAGAATACCTATATGGCACCTCACTATTTTTGTGTCAGGGTGTGTCTGTCATTGATTACAGGTTCTGCAGCTCAAAAAGTTATCAAGAGAACTTAACCCGGATGATATAATTATCTTGTCTGAGGGAGTGATCCCTTAGTCGAGAAAATAGACAGTAATAGCGTCTGAGTTGGGAAAATAGCAATGTCGAAAAAAATCTGTGATAAATGCGGCTACGCTTATGAAGTGAATTGTAATGCGCCAAACATTATCTATTTGTGCCCGAAATGCATTAATTATGTGAGCTGCGAATGTGGGTACGGCTTTGGCCCCATAGTTCCATGCAAGATCCTTATTGGCGGAAAGAAGATAGCCGAAATAGTATATAACGATTCAAATGGTTACCGCCTGATCTCATCTGAACTGGATATCGATAAGGACCTGATCAAGGGCTATGAACAATTAGGCGCTTATGATGAGGCTGTCGAAATAGTCGCAGAACAGGCAAAAGCACAAGATGTCAGAGTAAAGGATGTGCATGTGGAAGCTGTTGATTATCTGACAAATGCTTTAGCAGATTTTACAGTGAAGTCTGATGAGAACGGGAAAGTTGTGGAATGGGTGAAAATCCTTGTCTTAGAAGGTTTTAAGTACAATGATTTTGCCGAGGAGTTTCTTAATAGCTTCGGAGGACTGAAGTTTATAGGAACGGGCAAGGGCGCCAGATCAAGAGTAGAGGTCTGTTTTGATCCGGTGTGCTACGCAAGCGGCGAATATGAACGGATGGAAGAATTAGAGAAGATTGCAGGTGATGATCTTTTCCCTGTCGGAGGTGTGTCCGATTACGTGATCTATATTGGAAGAAAGGGAAAGTTCTACTTGGGTGACTGGATCAACTTTTATGAGTGCGGAGATTCGACGGAGTCTTTTATTGAGAATATATTCGCTGATGATCCGTTTGGCCGCATGAAGCGCCTTTACCACAATGATTATATGGACAGAGCGAAATGGGTCGATCATTGTAAGATGTCCGAAGTTGCTTTCCCGGTCATGAAAACCATTGATTATCTGGATCGGACCATAGTTGTTTACGAAGTCATTTGGGAACGTAATATGCTCTGTTATGATGCTGATGGCAATGTGCTGTGGCGCGTACACGGCTCCAATATCGGATCATTGCTCATCCGTTCAGCTAAGCTTACGGAAGACAACAAGATCATTGTGCATGATATTTTAGATGATACATTTATAGTTGATCCTGAAACAGGACTGGCCACGAGATAACTGTAATTACAATATGTAGAAGGAATAGAAATGAAGGAAACAACGTGCTATACATATTTCTCTATCAAAGGGGAGTTTGATCCGGACGAGATTACATCAATTCTTGGCATTCAGCCGGTAAAAACATTTCGATCCGGTGAACCAAGATATTATCTGAAAGACGGTCAGAAGACCGATACAGGATATAAGTATTCATGTTCTTGCTGGGATGGCTGCCGTTGTGATGAATATGACGTGATCATCAGCAATCAGATGGAAAAAACGATAGAACCACTGATTCCGAAGATTGATCTGCTTAATGAGATACGTGAACGTTTTGATGCGACTTTTACTTTGGAAGTTGTACCAAACATCTGTTGTGAGCACGAGAAACCCTGCATATCACCTTCGATGAAAGTAATAGACTTTTGTTCGAAAGTCAGGGCTGATTTGGATATTGATTGGTACATAGATAATATGTGTGATAGAACGTCAGGTTAAAGGAGGTTTAAGGGTTAAATGAATAATACATACATAATCAGAGAAGCTGTTCCGGATGATGCAGAGAAAATGATTTCCTATCTGAATCAGGTAGGTGGAGAATCCGATAATCTGATGCATGGCAAAAACGAATTCAATGTTCCGGTTGAAGGCGTAAAACGCAAATTGGCTATGAGTAAAGACTCAGAGAATAGTGTTGTTTTGATTGCCCTTGATAACGATCAGATTATTGCGAGAGCTGAATTAGTCGGATATTATCCGGCTAGAATCCGTCACAGGGCTATATTCTCGATTTCGGTAAAAAAGGAGTACTGGAATCAGGGAATAGGAACAGAAATGATAGAGAAAATTTTCGAGCAGGCAAAGAATATGAAGATCAGGATTATTGAATTGGAAGCAATCACTGATAATGAAAGAGGCATTCATCTGTACCATAAAATGGGATTTGCTGATATAGGCATTTACAAAGACTATTTCTATGTAAACGGGATGTTTAAAGATGCTGTGGTAATGCAGAAGATCTTAGGATAAGAGATGACTATGGAATTCAAAAAAGGATGCGGCAGTGGAGATCTTTGAGTCTGAAAAGAATAACCGCGAACAGCGGCGCAAAAGACGTGAAGAACAGGAAAAGAAGTAAATAATCATGAATAAAGAATGGTCAGAACAGAATAAGAAAATGCAGCTCTTGATCAAAAAGGCGGATACTTTTGATCAGGGTAAGGATGTTCTTTTTGAGCTTCGAAAGGATCTTATGGATACGCTTCTCTCATTTAAGAAAGATCTTAAGAGAGAAGACTTTGATGCAATGCCTTTTATGAATGCTGACGGATATCACTGCAAGAATATTGCGTATTCCATATGGCATATCTTCAGGATAGAAGACATCGTTGCTCACACGCTTGTTAAAGGCGATGAAGAGGTGTTGTTCTCCGGGAAATACCAGAGCCGTATCAACTCGCCGATTATTACTACCGGCAATGAACTCGTTAAGGAACAGATCTCTGATTTTACCAAGCAGCTGTACATCGATGAACTGTATTCGTATATTGCTGATGTAAAGAAAAGCACAGAAGGTATAATACGCAATCTGACGTTTGATGATCTGAAGATCAAGGTTGCGGATGAGCGGAGAGCAGACCTGCAGTCATTGGGTGTTGTAAGCACTGACGAGAATGCAGTCTGGCTGATCGATTACTGGTGCAAAAAAGATGTGCGCGGGCTTATACAGATGCCGTTTTCCAGGCACTGGATCATGCACATAGAAGCATGTCAGAGAATAAAGGGTAAATTGAGGTAATTGTTTATGGATAAACTTTTCATTACACACTACTTTTATCCGGGAACAGACCCGTGGAAAAACATAATGCTTCTTCCTGAAGAGGAAGCTTTCCGCAAGGCTGAAGAACTTGCGAATGCACATCCGGACACAACCAGTTTCGGCCGTTTTGCTGACTTCGTGAATTATTATCCTGCACGAAAGAAAGCGGATGCATTCGTTCGGGAGAAGTTCATAGAATTAGGCGGAAAACCGAAGCTTCCGAATCCTTATTCGTTTACTCTTCTGGAGTGTGATTATCTCAGAGAATGGTTTAACAGCAGCGATAAGATCATTATTGATCTGGATGATATTCCCGACGATCAGGTCAGCTTCACGCTTGGTGACAGCTGTGCTCTGATGATACATGGAAACGAACCGGTTGTTCTGACGAAAAAGCTTCTGTTTGAGCGTATCGAGGCATGTAATGGCTCAGTTGATGATTTCCTCAAAGAATCACTCGGCAAGTATGCTTATGTGGAAGTGCAGTTGTGGGACAGGATACAATAATAGAGAATGAAGAAAGCATTCCCGGTTAACCGGAAATGCTCTTAGAAGAGATAATCAACAGTAAAAATGTCCATACCGGATGAACGCCTCGTTTTCCTATAAAACATCAGTAATCTGCCTCGGATATCATTGTATCCCGTTCACAGCAATCCACGTTCCATCTCTTAATATGTAGTGATGAGTACCTGTTATTCGGAAAGTGCCACAGACACCATAAGCGTTTGCGTTAAGAACTGAAGTAAAGCTGATACTTGCTCTTTTTCCGTTTACTTCAATTGCGGGGTTTTCTATTCCGATAGTGTGATAATCCAGATTTCCGTCATCAATGTCCGCAAAGTATTCCTCGCGGGTCTGTTTCAGACCGCTCATGTGAGTGAACGTCATATCCTCAGATACGATCTCACGGAGCTTACCGATGTCCGCTTCCGTCATCGCTTGACAATACTCTGCCTGCCTGTAAAGGACAGAACTCTCTTCCGTCGAAAGAGAGTTCATGTCAGTCCCCGTAATAGTCACATTTCTGAATACTGAAAAATCAAATTCTTTCATTAGTACTGTTTCCTATTTTTCAAACTGTGGATGCCATGAAGCAAACTGCACGAGCTGCTCGTCTGTCCTGTGGTAGTATCTCTGATCTTTATCGAGCTTTGCGATCTCTGCCATCTCATCATCTGTAAGAGTGAAGTCCAGGATGTTCAGATTGTCCTTTATGTGATCTGTGTTCTTACTTCCCGGGATTACAACAAATCCCATCAGGGTATGCCAGCGAAGGATTATCTGCGCTGGACTCTTGCCGTATTTCTTTCCAAGCTCGGCGAAAACAGGTTCGTTGATAAGCGACTTGTCGCCGTGGCCCAAAGGATACCAGCTCATGAGCTTGATATCGTACTTGTCGAGTGTCTTGCGGAGCTCTTTCTGTGTGAAGTAGGGGTGAGCCTCAACCTGAATGAACTGAGGTACTATCTCCCACTTTGTCTGAAGTTCATCAATGTACTTACCTTCAAAGTTCGAGATACCGATGCTCTTTGCTTTACCTTCCCTGTATGCCTTCTCGAGCTGGCGGTAACCTGCAAGCCAGTTGCCTGCGGGCTGATGGATATAGAGGAGATCGACATAGTCTACGCCAAGTCTTTCGAGCGTCTCATCTACCGCATTGGGGTTCTCGTATTCACTGGGCCAGAGCTTGGTGGAGAGGAAGACTTCTTCGCGGTCGATGCCGCTTTCCTTGATGCCTCTGCCACAGGCTCTCTCGTTGACATAAGCGTTGGCGGTATCCACGAGTGAGTATCCCATCTTGAGTGCTTCCCTGACGCTTCTCTCGGCATCAGAAGGTGTCAGCATAAAAGTTCCGATCCCTACTGTGGGGCATTTGATCCCGTTGTTAAGTGTTACGTATTCCATTTTGAATTCCTCCTTTATTCTTTAGATCAGTCCGTTTGCTGCAAGCCACTTCTTAACAGCGTCTTTTGAGTTTGCCGCCTGGGAACCTGTGATCGACAGGCCCTTTTTAACATCAGCGCCTTTGGCGTACTTCTTTATGTCGCGCTCGGAAGATCCCATACCGCTTCCTTCGTTTGTACAGAACGGAAGGACCGTCTTGCCGGTGAAATCGTACTTTTCAAGGAAGGTTGCAACAGCCATGGGTATCGTACCCCAGTAATTTGGATAACCAAGAACAACCGTGTCGTACCCGTCTATGCTGTCGATGTAAGACGTGAGCTCAGGACGGGCGTTCTCCCTCAGATCTTTCTTGGCTTCATCGATGCAGGTCATGTAGACAGGCGAATAAGGGTTCTTCATCTCGATCTTGAAGGTATCCGCACCTGTCAGTTCCTTCATGATCTCTGCCACGATCTCGGTGTTACCAACCTTTACATATCTCATCGCTCCGCCAAAGTAATTCTCATCAGCTCTCGAAAAGAATGCTATCAATGTCTTAGCCATATATACTGCCTCCGTATTCTGTTTTCTATGTTTACATTCTCACATCAGACCGATAAAATATCCAATAGAAAGACTGGATATCCGATTTAAAATTTAAATAACGAATGGAGCAGCCATGAACACAAAACAGATAGATTACTGCATAGAACTTGCCAGGACACAGAACTTCAGCAGAGGCGCTGAGAATATGTTCGTGAGCCAGCCCACGTTCTCATATCAGATCAGGTTATTGGAAGAAGAGGTCGGGTTTTCTATTTTCGAGAGGAACGGCAAAGGTGCATCTCTTACTCCTGCGGGACAGCAGTTCGTATCATATCTGACCAACATGCGCGAAGAGATGAAGCGTGCGATCGAACAGGGGCAGAATTTCAGTGCCAAATACAGTGACAACATTTCCATCGTAATGTCTGTCCGCCAGGCTTTGTATTTCCTTCCTGAAGCAATACGCATATTCGAGAAAGAACAGCCGGGTGTACAGATCACACCGATGTTCAATTACGGCCACGGTCTTGAGGTCTTCCTGAAAAACGATGCTGATATCTTCTTTGCGCTTACAGAACAGACGAAGCATATTCCGGGAATAAATGTCCACAAGTTGTTTGATTCGCGTATCTATCTGATAACAGACAAAAACGATCCGCTTGCGGCTAAGAATACTATTACGGAAGAAGATATCTACGGCAGGACACTGATGGTCGGAGGCGGTTCTCCGGATGCATTAAGAGCTGTCCAGCAACGGCTTATAGCTTCTGGCAGGATAAGCTATTTCAACAGTCCGGACCACGACAGCACTTTGACTAATGTGGCTGCTGGGAAAGGTATATGCCTCGCGCCCGGATTCCTTAACGATCACAGCGGCCAGTTTGCCTGGATACCGTTTGAGTGTGAGGAATGTTTTCACATCGTGCTTTGCACGCACAAAACAGATAACAGAACGAGCTTGGATATCTTTATAAAGACGCTTCAAAAGCTTTACACTGAAGCAGTTGCATTCCCGCTTTAGTGAATGTAGTGAGGATGCGGATAATAAATGATTAGATACGATGATTACATTTCTCCTGAAGAATATTTGGAATTACGTAAATTGGTCGGATGGAGGCTTTTCCCGCTCGAAGAAGCAAAGAAGTGTGTAGAGAACGCTTATATGGTTCTTTGTGTGAGAGATGATGAAAAAGCCATAGGCGTTGTAAGATTGTCTTGGGACGGCGGATATGTAGCGTTCCTGTCAGACGTAATCGTTATTCCTGAGTATCAGGGACAGGGAATAGGGAAAGCACTGGTTGAGGCTGTCATCAAAAGGATAAAGGACGATATGAAGCCGGGCTATATAGTGAATCTCAATCTTAATTCTGCTAAAGGGAAAGAACCCTTCTATGCAAAACTCGGATTCGTGGAACGCCCGAATGAAGATGCAGGGGCCGGAATGAATCAATGGCTGGTCTTGGAAGAATAAATAAACAGAAATATGGACAACGTTAACCGGACATTATTCTTTCCGCTTTACGGAAAAGCTACTTCTATTTGAAAAACTCTGAAATGATTTCATAATCATAGCAATTAGTGATAATAAGGAGCGTATATGAAAATACTGGTTTTGGGCGGGACGAGATTTTTCGGGATCCATATGGTCAATGACCTTATTGAGAAAGGCCATGATGTTACTATAGCAACCAGAGGGAATACCCCTGACGGGTTCGGTGATTCGGTCTCAAGGATACGTTTCGAGAGGACGGATGAGGACAGCATAAAAGCTGCGATAGCCGGCACACATTACGATGTGATCATAGATAAGATCGCTTATTGTTCAAATGATATCCGCAAGATCATGGAAGCAGCCGACTGTGATAAGTATATTTACATGTCGAGCACGGCGGTCTATGATCCCAAACGCATCAATACCGTTGAAGAGGATTTTGACGGTGCGGGCGGCGGCCTTATCTGGTGTGACAGACAAGACTATCCGTACGATGTGATAAAGAGACAAGCAGAATATGCCCTTTGGCAAAAGTATCCTGACAAGAACTGGATCGCCGTAAGGTACCCTTTTGTGACCGGCAAAGACGATTACACAAAGCGGCTGTATTTTTACGTTGAACACGTTCTGAATCAGCTCCCGATGAAGATCGATAATCCTGATTCACAGATGGCCTTCATCAGGTCAGATGAAGCCGGTAAGTTCTTGTCGTTTCTGGTCGATAAAGATTTCAAAGGCGCCATAAACGGGAGCTCAAAAGGCACGATCTCCATAAGAGAGATCCTTGATTATCTCGAAAAGGAGACCGGAATAAAAGCTGTTATTAGTGACGATGGCGATCCGGCTCCTTATAACGGTGAACCCGGTTACAGTATCAATACTGACAAGGCGGAATCACTCGGCTTCGCTTTTACTGACCTGAAAGACTGGCTATATACCCTGCTTGATTATTATATCGATGTGGCACACGAAGCAATGCTGGGATTGTATGACGTGTTGGATTAGAGCAGAACTTAAAGAAAAGAGCCTGAGAAATTGAAATATTTAGTTTTCCAAAAGCAGCCCGTGATATACAACGTCCTCGTATTCTTCGTATTTTTTCGCTTTCAGCAGGCGCTTGATGTCGCGCTCTTTGCCGTCGAAAAGAGTCTGCCAGTAAGACCAAAGCTCTCTCATCTTGTATAAGACATTAATGTCAGGTGACATGACCTTCTGATACTCGTGATAGATGGTGTCGTGCAAGCGTTTGAACTTAGCGAAGTCGGTTTCCGCCGTAAAGCCCTTGAGCTTGTCTGCAAGAGACGGATCTGATATCAGACCTCTGCCCAGCATTACCGGGTCAAGGCCGGTGCCGAACGAACCAGAGTACTCTTCGTAGTCTTTTGCCGAAAAGATGTTTCCGTTATACACAAGAGGGCATTTGGAATGCTCCAGAGCATATGCGTAATATTCCTTCCGGGGCTCACCCTTATAAAAATCAGATTTAATTCTGGGATGCACGATCAGCTCGCTCACAGGGTACTTGTTAAAGATATCCAAAAGGTCATAGAACTCGTCCGGATTAAAGTAACCGAGTCTCGTCTTGATCGATATCTTCACGCCGTCAGATCCGGCATAAGAGTAGATGTCATCGAGGAACTTCTGAAGCGCCAATGTCTCGGGCAGGAACCCCGCGCCTTTGCCCTTCGCGCAGACGGTCCCCGAAGGACATCCGAGATTGAGATTAATCTCCTTGTAGCCCATTGCCTGAAGCTCTCTTGCGCCTTCGATAAAGTGCTCAGATCTGCATGTGAGGATCTGGGGAACCAGGCAGAAACCTTGATTATTCTCGGGCGTGACTTCCTTCCGCTCACGGGGCGTTATCGGGCACTTCTCAGACGGAGAAATGAACGGCGCAAAATACTTATCAATGTGACCGTAGATCTCATTATAAGCATTGCGGAAAATATGACCTGTGATGCCTTCTAATGGCGCGAAATAGATCTTCATCAGTGCCGGATTCCTTCAAAAGTTCGGTTCGGTTTTTCACGTATATATTCTATTGATTTTACTTCGGGAAGCAAATAAAGATTGGTATAATGAAGACCCAAGCACAACAATCCACATAGAACGGGGTAACCGCAAATGATCTTATCAGATAAAACCATCAACAAAATGCTCGAAGAGAAAACACTTGTTATCGAACCTGTTACCAAAGAACAGATTCAGCCTGCGAGCGTGGACATCAGATTAGGCAACACTTTCAGCGTTGTCGATGACTCTCCGTCAGGTGTTATCACACTGGGATCTCAGATCAACTATAAGACCATTACCACCGATACTTATCTGATATTACCGGGCCAGTTTGTCTTGGCTACGACCATGGAATATTTTGAACTTCCCGATAATCTCACTGCTTTTGTTGAAGGCAGGAGCTCATTAGGCAGAATGGGTCTTTTCATTCAGAACGCGGGCTGGGTAGATCCCGGATTTAAGGGCGAGATCACGTTAGAGCTCTACAACGCCAACAGATGCGCGATCGAGCTTAAGAGCGGCAGAAGAGTAGGACAGTTAGTATTTGCCCTCATGGATGATCACGCCGAGAATCCTTATGACGGCAAGTATCAGGGCCAGAAGGGCGCGACAGGCTCCAGAGTGTTCCTGGATGCGGATAAATGAGGAATTATAGCCTGACGGCAGGATCAAAACCACTATGAAGTACGGTGAATCCACATTTGATATCTTGTATCTTCTTTTCGCGATAATAACAGGCATCGTGATCCTTATAAAGCATCGCAACAAGAACGATGTCCTCATGGGGACGGCGGCACTGGTTTTAGGTCTCGGAGATTCATTCCATCTGGTCCCCAGAGTTTTAAACTACTTCGTCGACGCTGATTTTACGTGGTATCTGGGCTTTGGCAAGCTCGTCACATCCATTACCATGACCATCTTCTATATCTTTGTTTTCCGGCTTTATAAGAGTGTCTATAACAAGGACGATAAAAGCACCAAGACCACCGGCATCACGATATACATTCTTGCGGCCTTAAGGATCCTTCTCTGCCTGGCTCCGGGCAACAACTGGTTTACGGGCGAAGGCTCCATGCTGTGGGGCGTATTGCGCAATCTGCCGTTTATCGCCATCGGATGCATTGTTGTTTGTCTGTATTTCAAAGTCCGTAAGGAAGATAAGTATTTAAGCAGGCTGTGGCTATATACGACGCTGTCTTTTCTGTTCTATATTCCGGTCGCGGTCTTTGCGTCTTTGCTTCCGATGCTCGGAATGCTCATGCTGCCTAAGACCGTTTGCTATGTGCTTATGCTGATCTCATTTATAAGAAAACAGAGGGAATCATTATGAAAAAACTGACTTCAACAATCCTGATCTTAGCGCTCCTGATGTCTGTCGTACCGGGCCTTACCGGATGCAAAAAGCAGGTTCTTAAGAACTGGTATTTAGGGGCTTTGGACTATTACGGCAATGGCGTGAAAAACGGTTTCTACAATGAAGATGAATACCCGAATTTCAAAGTCTCGAGCGATCTTAAGAACAAGAGCAACAAGGCCGGATACCTTTTATATGACCTTGACGGAGACGGCGTTGACGAGCTCCTTATCGGTCTGATCGACAACAGCGCAAAAACGAAGTTTACAAGTATCGTTATTTACGATTCCGATCTTGGCCCCTATTGCACGTTCAGCGGCTCTAACGGTGATTATTTCTACCTGTGCGCGAACGGTATCATTAAGCAGGAGATCACTTCCTTCCGCACGAACGTCCCGGAGCTGTACTATCAATTCGATTCGAAAAACAATTCTTTTACGCAAATCGAAGGTGACGGCAAATACTTCCCCATGTTGTGGGAGCTTACGGAATTCTAATATGGCCCACATAATTGACACACCGCGCCTTTTCCTGCGCGAAATGACTATGGACGACTACGACGCGCTTTACGCCGTTCTCGCAGATACTACCATCATGCAGCACTATCCTTACACCTTTGACGAAGAGCGTGTCCGTGCCTGGATCGAGCGCAACATGAACCGCTACAAAGACAATGGTTTCGGGCTCTGGGCAGTGTGCCTTAAGGAGACCGGCGAGATGATCGGCGACTGCGGCCTGACGCTCCAGAATATCGAAGGACAAATGCTTCCCGAGATCGGCTATCACATCCGCGCTGACCGGCAGCACAAGGGCTACGCGAAGGAAGCGGCCGCCGCTGTGCGCGACTGGGCCTTTGAGAATACTGATTATCCGGCGCTTTATTCGTACTGCAAATATACCAACGTCGGTTCGTTCAAGACGGCGGAATCGATTGGTATGGTTTTCGAGAAGGAGTATCCTGATGAGGATAACAAGATCACGCACGTGTCCGTAATTACGCGCGAGATGTGGTCTAAGTGATCAGCACTTGCAAAGAAACTATAAGGGTTGCCTCATGTGAGACAACCCTTGTGTTTTTTTCAGGAATCCTGGTATGCGTTCCAGCCGACATCGTGCCAGCACTTGCCGTCTCACCCTTTCCGCACGAACACACAGTTGCAGCAGTAAGCGAGATCAACAACAGACAGGCCAATACTTTTTTAGTCTTCATAGCTACCTCTAAACGGTTAAAAGTAATATCGATTGCTGTTAACTGTTTGCCAATTATGAATAACGGATTATCAATGCTCAGTCGAATGTGAAAACGTCGAACAGTGCTCTCTTATCGTCGTCACCGCAAGTAAATTCGAAGTATACCGCGTGTCTTCCGGTGATCTTCTTTTCGAGCTCGAAAACGACCTCCTTGCTGTCTTCTGTGACAGTCTTGTCAGCTACTACTTCTCCGTCGTAAGATCCGAGTCTTATCTTGATCTCGAAGCCTTGAGGGATCTCGCCTGTGAGAGTCGCGGATGAAGCTCCGGTATCACCGAAGTTGATGTACTTAAAGCCGATCGTTGCGCCGCTCTGGATGTCTACAACAGGAGAAGAATCACCTTCGTAAACAGGCTGGACGTGAGCTACCCTCCTGTCCTTGTTTGTGCCCTCTGCGTTGTCCTGATACATGGGCTTTCCGAGGCCGTCGTACATGTGGCATGTGTAGCCTGCGGAGATGAGGGAATAAGCGTCGAGGCCGCCAAGATTAAAGCCCTGTGACGTGCAGTCAACAACGTCTGAACCTGCGGGCTCTCCTGACTCATCGTAGCGGATCTTACCGATAAAGATCTGTCCGTTCTTATCCATTGCGATGTCGACGGGCTCGACCATTGCCTGGCGTGAATATTCGTTGCAGCCGGTCTGTCTGTGATAGAAGATGTACCACTGGTCCTTGACCTTCATGAGTGATCCGTGGTTGTTGCCCCACTGGTATGTCATGATGCCGTTGCCGTCAGGTCCCTTGATGACTTCGCCGCCGTTGAAGCTGATGTCTCCGCCCATCTTGTATTCGCCAAGAGGGGAGTCGCTCCACTTGTATGAGAGGAATCCGTTGCAGCTGTTCATAACGCCTAAGTCAGGTCTCTGGTATTCGTAACGCTTGGAATAAACGAGGACATATTTGCCGTTGATCTTTCTGGGGCTCGATGCTTCGAAGAAGCCGTCTTCGGGGATAACGTGGCCGTCGTCTTCCTTTATCCAGAAAGGCTTTGAATGGCCCATCAGGTGATGGACAATAGTCTCCTGCTTAAGGGTGGCCATATCGTCGTTGAGCTCGCCTGCGTGTGATTCGCAGAAGCCCCAGTATGCATATACTCTGCCGTCGTCGTCGACAAGTATGCCGGGGTCAAATCCGAGCTCTGTCTTGACCGGATTTTCAAAAGGTCCCCAGGGGCACTTCGATGTGACGAGCATGATGGAAGAACCGCGGTTTTCAGCTGCGTACATGTAGAAAGTATCGCCCTTCTGGACAACGTCGGGAGCGTAGAGGTCGCCGCCGTCGGAGGCTGTGTAGCAGACGCCGTGGCAGGTCCAGTTGGTGGGATCGTCAACGGGTGCTGACCATACGACGTAGTCGGGGCCGCAGTAGTCGGTCTTCTTCGTGTCGTGTGAGCCGTAAAGATAAATGCGTGTCTCGCCATTGTAAGTAAATACTCGCGGCTCGCCGTCCGGAACGTGTTCCCAGAGGGGCATGTAGGGGTTTGCGCCTTTGACCATCTTCTTGTTGTTGTCCATGTCAGTACCTCACTTTTATTTTTTCGCTGTTTAGAAAAATACTACTTCGGAAATATACATCATTGCGACGCTGATTATGTTGATGAGCAGCATGATCCCGACGACTTTGATGTGGGTCTTTTTCTTCTCATATATCGTGGCAATGAATTCTCTTACGAACGCGTTGATCCAGAAATAGCGCTTGGTCTTGCTGCCGATGCCTTCTGCCTTTATGCCGAGCGATTCCGCGATCATTCCGGAGCGGAAGACGTGGTAGTTGGTGGTAGAGAAAGCGAGCTTATAACCGTCAGAACCGAAGTGCTCTCTGATAAGATCTTTTGCGAACTTGAAGTTCTCTTCTGTGGTGGTGGACTTTGTCTCTTCAAGGATCTGATCTTCGCCGATGCCCCTCTCTAACAGATAGCGCTTGATGGCTTCGCCTTCGGAGATGACTTCGTCTGAGCCTTTGCCGCCTGAGGGCACGAAAACAATGCTCTTATTGGTATGCTCTTTTTGCATGTTCGCGAACTCGACCGCACGGTCGGCTCTCGACTGCAGAAGCTTTGTGAGAGTGCCGTCCTTTCTGATCTGGCAGCCGTGAATGATGATGTAATCCTTATCGAATGCAGGCACGTGCTTGGCGGCCTTGACGGCTGTCACGATGGTGCCGATAAGGATGCATTCCAGATAAGTTACGAGCGCGGAGATGGCGTTCTCGAGGAACAGCTCGATAAAGCGGCCGACGCCTCTTTCGTAGTGAACATCGATGATGGTCGAGCGCTGAAGATAAGTGCCGATGATCACGGGCAGAAGAGCTCCGATACCGATCACGAGGCCGAGGATCACGGCCAGGAGATTGCGCCAGGTCTTGCCTTCTTTGCGCATGAGCGTGATGTTGCTTGCGGTAACGAAGACCGTGGTGACGATGACAACGGGTAAAGTGAGCACGACGAAGGCCTGTGTCGAGCTTATCGCCTGGTAGAATGCCCCGCTGATGCCGTTCCTGAACGACATTGCCTGAACCTGTGTGACCATCAGGAAAAAGACGAAGATTATGAGCCCCAGAGACAGAACGTTATCGTAGCTGTAAAGGCTCTTTCTGACCTGGGCTTCGTGCTTCTTCATGAAGTATCCGCAAAGCGCGAACAGATAGGCGATTATAAGTATACTGACTACGCGCATTCCTGTGCAGTCGCCGAAGAATCTGTCTCTTGTGATGACACCGTCTTTGTGAGCGTAGAATACGGCGATTCCGGTCCCGTTGCTATTGTCAAAACAGATAAAGAACCTGCCGGGTGCGACAGATCTTAAGTTGACGGTTAAGTTCTTTTCGGTCACTTCCCAGCTTAACACCTCGGCTTTGCCAACAGACTCTTCGTCGAAGTAGACATTTTTGATGCCGGAAGAGCTGTTATAGTCGCTTCTTACATATGTGTATTCGTTGCCGACTGCGCGGACATATAAATATCCGCCTATAGCGATGAGGACGGCAAGAATTACGAAAAAATACTTTTTAATCAATTTAACTATCATACAGTCATTAAGTATATCCCTAATAAACTTTAGATAACAGGTTACAAATTAAAGCAATTATTGACAGGTTAGCAATGGCTAACTATAATGTGGTTGACAAGTTAGCAACGGCTAACTATAATGTGGACCGAAAAGAGGGCGTACATGAATATATCTCAGACTGCGGACATGAATCTTGGTGAACTTAAGGCAGGCGAGTCCTGCGTTGTAGTATCTGTCGGAGGGCAGGGAGCTCTCAGGCAGCATTTTCTGGACATGGGCATTATCCCCGGCGCAGAGATCACCATCGTAAAGTTCGCTCCTCTGGGAGACCCCGTCGAAGTCAGGATCCACGGCTATGAACTCTCATTAAGACTCGATGACGCGGCCAAGATCGCAGTCACGAAGATCGATAAGACTGAAGAGGCCGAGGCCCCCAAGAAATCTAAGAAAACCCACACAGCTCACCCTTATCTCGGCGAGCCCGGTGTGCATCACGATAAGAAAACAGAAAAGCCCCTTCCCGACGATCACGTTCTGTCATTCGCCCTGGTAGGCAACCAGAACAGCGGCAAAACAACGTTATTTAACCGCCTTACGGGCTCAAACCAGCACGTGGGCAACTTCCCGGGCGTTACCGTCGACCGCAAGGACGGCGCCATCATCGGCCACGCAAACACAGTGATCACGGACCTTCCGGGCATCTACTCGATGTCTCCTTATTCGAGCGAAGAGATCGTGTCGCGTGACTTCGTTCTCAACAACAAGCCCGATGCTTTGATCAATATCGTTGACTCAACAAACATAGAGCGCAATCTATATTTGACGATGCAGCTTCTTGAGACTGACCGCCCGGTAGTAGTCGCCCTCAATATGATGGACGAGCTCACCGGCAACGGCGGATCGATCGACATCAATCTCATGGAGGAGATCTTAGGTGTTCCGGTCGTACCGATCAGCGCAGCCAAGAACCAGGGTATCGACGAGCTTATCACTCACGCGCTCCACATCGCGAAATACTGCGAGAAGCCTTTGGAGCAGGATTTCTGCGCGCCTGACAGCCCCATCCACGACTCGATCCATGCAGTCGAGCACCTCATCGAAGAAAAGACAAAAGCATGCGGTCTGCCTTTAAGATTCGCGGCATGCAAAGCGCTTGAAGGCGACAGTCTTATCCTTGATAAATTAGATCTCGACGAGAACGAGAAAGACCTTTTGGAGCACATCCGTGTAAAGGTCGAGAAGAAGTCCGGTCTCGATCCTTCCGCAGCAGTCGCAGACATGCGTTTTGCTTACATAATGCAGCTTTGCAAGAAGTGCGTCGTTAAGCCCAAGCAGAGCAAAGAGCGCGCCAGAAGCGAGAAGGCCGACAGGATCTTAACAGGCAAATTTACCGCGATCCCGATCTTCATCCTGATAATGGCAGCGGTATTCGTACTGACGTTTAATGTTATCGGCGCAGGCCTCCAGTGGCTCCTGGAACAGGGCATCGACAAGCTCACCGAAGTAACCGATCTGGCGCTTACCGAAGCGAACGTAAATGAAGTAATACACAGTCTCATTATCGACGGTATTTTCGAGGGCGTCGGAAGCGTCTTAAGCTTCCTGCCGATCGTCGTCGTAATGTTCTTCTTCCTGTCACTCTTAGAGGACAGCGGATACATCGCGCGCATCGCGTTCTTCATGGATAAACTCCTGCGCAAGATAGGTCTTTCCGGACGCAGCATCGTGCCTATGCTGATAGGCTTCGGATGCACCGTTCCTGCGGTTATGTCTACGCGCACTCTGCCTTCAGACAGAGACCGTAAGATGACGATCTTCCTTACGCCTTTTATGAGCTGCACCGCAAAGCTCCCGATCTACGCATTCTTCGTAAGTTCATTCTTCCCGAAGCAGGGAGGACTCGTCATGACGGGCCTTTATCTGCTCGGAATAATCGTCGGAATCCTCATCTCGTTCCTGTATAAAAAAGTGCTCTTCAAAGGTGAAGCTGCGCCGTTCGTCATGGAGCTTCCGAACTACAGACTTCCGTCTTTGCGCTCTACCCTCCAGCTCATGTGGGAAAAGGCTAAAGACTTCCTCCAGAAGGCTTTCTCCGTCATCCTCATCGCGACAGTTGTCGTATGGTTCCTGCAGAGCTTTGACACAAGATTCAATCTCGTTACTGATTCTTCCGAATCGATAATGGCAGGCATCGCCGGATTCATCTCGCCCATCATGAAGCCTCTGGGCCTCGGCGACTGGCGAATCACGACATCACTTATAAGCGGATTCATGGCAAAAGAGAGCGTCGTCTCCGTGCTCGAAGTACTCTTCGGCGCAGAAGGCGGAATCACCGCAGTACTTGGCGTCATCGAGGCCGGCACGCTCCTTATCTTCAGCCTTCTCTACACGCCCTGCGTTGCGGCCATCGCATCCTTCAAGCGTGAGCTCGGCTGGAAATACGCTGCAGCCGTTGCCGTCTGGCAGTGCATGCTCGCGTGGATCGTAAGCTTTGCTTTCCGCCTTATCATGCTGGCTTGCACGGGAGGATTCGCATGAACCCTGCAGATCTCATCCTGATCGCCATTTTGGCTGTCATACTTACCGTTGCAGTAATCATTACCATCCGCCGCAAGACCCGTGGCTCTTCCTGCTGCGGCGACTGCGCCAAGTGCAAGGGAAAGTGCCCGTCAAAATGAAAAAGCTGCCAGTGTGCAGCAGGCAGCTTTTCCGGAGGGTAGTACCTCTAGGGTTGTATGAACGTTAAGAAATCTTTCTCGCTGTTTGTGAACCCGTGAGTTCCGCGCTCAAAGACGATGTTGTCGCCTTGTGCTTGATCGGCTTCCAGCCCGGGTTTACGAAGAGGGCTGCCAAAGCGATCGGAATGTAGGTCAATATGAAGAACGGGAACGTGAAGACCGATAAGATCTTTTGTGCCGTTGTTGCGTGAATGTTTTTCCATTCTGAGATGAGTGATACGACACCCAGGATGAAGAGCATGGAGCATGCGTTGATGACCGTCTCGAGCATTGACCAGAGAGCGATCCTGATGTCGCCGCCCATGATGGCGCCGAGCGTGCCGTATGCCAGGTTGCAAGTGATAGATACTGCGGAGAGGAAGAATGCCGGCATGATGTTCATTGTCATATCGAATGCCGAGAAGCTTCCGTGGAAGATCGAGTAAATAAGGTCTTTTCCGTAATGTCTGAACACCTGGATGTAGCCTCTTGCCCAGCGCATGCGCTGACGGATAGACTGCTTCAGTGAAGTGGGCTGTTCGTCGTAGAAAACAGCTGTTCTGCAGAACGCGATCTTGCGGTCTTTGCATACGCGGTTGATCGTAAATTCGATGTCTTCCGTAAGAAGGTGGAAGGGCCAGCCGCCGATCTCTTTAAGAACCTTGTTTGAGAAGAAGAATCCCGTGCCGGAGATTGCTGCAGAAGAGCCGATCTTGTAACGAGGGTAGTTAAGATACATAGATTCTCTTAAGAAGCAGAGACTGTAGCCGGAGCTGATCCAGTTGTCGCCGAAGTTCTTGGAGTTGCGGTAAGAAGTGATCGCTTCGTTGCCCTGAAGGTGGCACTTGTGCATCTCTTCGATGTAATTGGGTGTAAGAATATTGTCTGCGTCAAAGACGAAGTATCCGTCAAAGCCTTCAGGGAAATCTCTCTTGATCTCCTTAAGAAGAGCTTCCATCGCGTAGCCCTTGCCGACGAGGTCTTTGGACTCGCGGCTGTAAGCGACAGCGTTGTGTTCGACGGCTACATCGAAAGTATTGTCGGTGCAGTTGTCAGCCATAACGAATGTCGTGACTTCGCCCTTGTAAGTCTGGTTGTTTATGCTGTCGATGAGCTGTCCTATAACGTTCTCTTCGTTTCTTGCGCAGATGAGGACCGCATAACGCTTGAGGTTTTCTTCTGATGAATCGTTTGCAGCAGGTGCATTCTTCGCAGCCTTCTTTTCGCGATGCTGCATCCAAAGCGAGATGGGCACGAAGATGAACTGATACGAGTAGCAGACGATAAAGATCGCAGCAATGATAAAGTTAATGATTCTAATGGTTTCCATACATTTTTCTCCCCTTTGTTTTCCCTCGGACAGAGTTATACCCCTGTAAATTCGAAAGTTAAAGTAGTTAAATCCTTAATATTTCCTTAAGATTGAGGCAAAACGAGTGCAGAAATTCCTTTGTTTTCACCTGCGGAAAGTATAGAAAAACATTTATTTTCAAGCCATTTAATCCCCTTACGAATTCCTTACACCTTTGTCACTTTTGATTTTCATTAGAAGGCTCCGAAGGCTATAATGTTGGTTGTAAAAGGATTTTTATAACTGCTTTTGAGGTGGCAATTATGGCATTCAGGATCGTCCGCAATGACATTACGAAAATAAAAGCTGACGCGATAGTTAACACGGCAAATCCCAACCCGGTATATGATTCCGGCACGGACACCGCGATATATACTGCCGCAGGCGCGGAAGAGCTCCTCGAAGAGCGCAGGAAGATCGGCCGCATCGAAGAAGGCCGGGTAGCTATAACGCCCGCTTTTGCACTCGATGCAAAGTATATTTTCCACACCGTCGGCCCCGTCTGGGATGGCGGCGATAAAGGTGAGAAAGACATCGTCCGTGCCTGCTACACCAACTGTCTTAATAAGGCGGTAGAGCTGGGCATCGGGAGCATCGCATTCCCGCTCATCGCGACGGGCAATTACGGCTTCCCGAAGGCTGAAGCACTGCAGATCGCGACGGCGGTATTCAGCAGCTTTCTGGCCGAAAATGATCTCGACATAACGCTCGTAGTTTTTGACAATGAATCGTTCACTTTGTCTGGCAAGATCTTCGCGGGCATCGACCAGTACATCGATGAGAATTACGTCGAAGAGAAGACCGGAGAAGAGTACGGCGACCCGTATAAGGACATGCTCATGGCTGGTGCTGCAGGTGCAGGCTTCGGTGCCGGTGCGATAGCGGGCATGATGGGCGCTGCGGCAGAGAGATCTTTTGGTGCCGCAGATGAAAACGAATACGCAGGTGAAGCTTCTTTTGACGCATGCGCCGATGAAGAAACGCCCGTTAAAGACAGGGACCGCCGCGAGAAAAACAGCCGCAGATTGTTCCTCGGCAACCGCAGGATGGAGAGCAGGGCAGAGATGTGCGAGATGCGCGAGCCGCAGGCAGATATGCTTTCTGCTCCAAAAGCGGAAGCCGCTCCTGTTGCTCCGCTTGCTTCTGCCGCTGCCGCTGCTCCTGCGCCAAAGCAAAGATCGCTTGATGACGTGATGAAAAACATCTCCGAGACGTGGTCCGAGAGCCTTCTGCGCATGATCGACGAGAAGGGCCTTACGGATGTTGAAGTCTATAAGCGCGCGAATATCGACAGGAAGCTTTTCTCGAAGATCAGAACAGATAAAGATTACAAGCCGAAGAAGCCCACCGCCGTTGCGCTGGCGCTGGCATTAAGGCTCAACATCGATGAGACAAAAGACTTCCTCGGGCGTGCGGGCTTCGCATTCTCGCCGTCGAGCAAATTCGACCTCATCATCGAGTATTTCATCGAGAACCAGGTGTACGATTTCATGACGATCAATCTGGCGCTTTTCGAGCACGACCAGCCGCAGATAGGATAACAGGCGGTTTTTAGTCAGGTCTGACCGCCAGTGACGAGAAATGACACGTTTTGGCGCTGTTTTGTGTCAGTTTTCGTCACTTTCAAAGATATTGCCGTAAAGTGACACGTTTTGACTTCAATCCGTGTCATTTTTCGTCACAGGGAGCGCGCCCGGAAAATGTCGCCTGACAGGCGACCAGTCACCCCTTCAAACCTCATATACTGAAGCCACGATCAAACAGCCGCGGCAGGAATAAGCGCGGCGGAAATAATCAGACAGCCGCACGGATATGCGGCGGAAAGCGAGGAAAAGGAAATGAAGAAGGGATTGACAGAGATCGTATTTATCCTGGACCGCAGCGGTTCAATGGGAGGACTTGAGAAGGACACGATCGGAGGCTACAACTCCATGATCGCCAAGCAGAAGGAGGAAGAGGGAGAGGCAATCATCTCAACGGTTCTTTTCGATAACGAGACAGAGGTTTTGCACGACAGGGTAAGCCTCGATAAGATCGGGCCCATTACCGATAAAGAGTATTACGTAAGAGGTTCGACGGCGCTCCTTGATGCAGTCGGCGGCGCGATCCACCACATCGGCAACGTTCACAAGTACGCGAGGGAAGAGGACGTTCCGGAGAAGACGCTGTTCATCATAACGACAGACGGAATGGAGAATTCCAGCAGACAGTATTCTTACGACAAGGTAAAGAAGATGGTCGAGAGGCAGAAGGAAAAGTATCACTGGGAGTTCATATTCCTCGGCGCAAACATCGATGCTGTAAGCGTTGCGAACCAGTTCGGCGTCGACAAGAGCAGAGCTGTCAGATACGAGTGCGACAGCGCCGGCACAGCGCTCAACTACAAGGTAATGTCCAAGATGGTCTCATGCGCGAGAGCCTGCAAGTCTTCTGCAGAGATGGGTGCTGCGTTTGATTCGGACGAGATGCTCAGTGAGATCAGGGAAGACTATAAGAAGAGACATAAGAATTGAGGCGGTTAACGCCCAAAAAACTCGCCCGGTCAGCTCAAAACTGCCGGGCGTTTCTTTGTCAATTCTGTTTTTAGGACAGTATCGGGAAAATACAAGTCTTCAGCGCGGACTGTCCAATTAATCTAATGCACGTGAATTATGTGCGGCGTATGATTTTTATGAGGTGTTACCTCCAACGGAAGGCGGTTGCCCTCCCCTTTGCCCTTTGGGAGAGAGGAGGTGATTGTATGTCCGATTACGAGATCTTGAGCCTCGTGCTCGAAATAAGTATTTTGGTCGCTACAGTCGTTATGCTTTGCATAAAAACAAAGAATAAGTAAAACCGCCCGAAGCCTAGCAAGTTAGGGCGGTTTTTCAAACTAATTAATGGGCAACCGTCGACCGGTAACACCTCATTGCTAAGCTAATTATATCGTCAGGAAAAATGCGCGTCAACGCAATGAAAGAGCAAAATCTGCGGCCACAGTCAACATAGTCCGTTTATTGTCCGCAGAATGAAATATAATATGAGCATAAGGTTCGAATAAGGAGGAGAGTATCAGTATGCATGAGATCAAGTGCCCCAAATGCGGAGAAGTTTTTCAGGTAGATGAGAGCGGTTATACAGAGCTGCTCAGCCAGGTCAGGAACGAGGCTTTTGAAGAAGAGCTTCATAAGCGCGCCAAGGAATTAGAAGACAAGAATAAGAGCGCTATCAAGATGGCCCAGATGGAGCAGGAGAAGAAGCTTGCTGAGACCATCACCGGCAAGGATAAAGCGCTCGCGGATAAAGATATGGAGATCCAGCAGCTTAAGAATAAGCTTGCTATGGGCGATTCCGAGAAGAAGCTTGCGGTAAGCGACGCGCTCCGTGATAAGGAGAAGGAAGCCGCCGATTATCAGGCTGAGATCATCAAGCTCAAGAGCCAGCTTGAGAACCAGAAGAACGAGAGCGCGCTTAACGAGAAGAATCTTGAAGAGCGCTACAAGACAGAGCTCAAACTCAAGGATGACCAGATCGAACAGTACAAGAATTTCAAGGCCCGCCAGTCCACGAAGATGGTCGGCGAGAGCTTGGAGCAGCACTGCCAGATACAGTTTAATTCTTTGCGCATGACCGCTTTCCCGAATGCTTACTTTGAGAAGGACAACAAGGTCAGCGAGACGAACAGCAAGGGCGATTTTATCTTCAGGGATTACGAGGACGGCCAGGAATTCATTTCCATCATGTTCGAGATGAAGAATGAGATGGATACGACTGCGACCAAGCACAAGAATGAAGATTTCTTTAAAGAGCTCGACAAGGATAGAAACGAGAAGGGCTGCGAATACGCGGTGCTCGTATCGCTCCTCGAAGCTGATAACGATCTTTATAACAACGGCATCGTAGATGTCTCTTACAAGTACCCTAAGATGTATGTTATAAGGCCGCAGTTCTTCATCCCGATGATCACTCTTTTGAGGAACGCTGCGCTCAATTCTTTGCAGTATCAGAAGGAGCTGGCGGTAGTAAAGAACCAGCAGCTTGACCTGTATAATTTCGAGACCAACATGCAGGAATTTAAGGACGCTTTCGGCCGCAACTACAGGATAGCTTCCGAGAAATTCCAGACTGCGATCGAGGAGATCGACAAGACGATCGATCATCTCGAGAAGGTCAAGAAGGCCCTCCAGTCTTCCGAGAACAATCTGCGTCTTGCTAACGATAAGGCCGATGATCTGTCCATCAAAAAGCTCACCAAAAATGCGCCTTCAGTGAAGAAGATGTTCGACGATCTGAAAGACGGCAAAGAGCTTGAGGGCGGCGAAGAATAAGATCGCGTTTGCAGCTGAGTCTTTAAAGCAGCGGGCACGTCCCGCTGTTTTTTGTTGCGGGTAAGTGCGCGAAAAAGAGGTAACTGCGTAGTGACGGCAAGTGACACGATTTAGGCTCTTTTTGTGTCACTTCTCGTCATTTTTTAACTTATTGCCAAAAAGTGACACACTACGGCGCCAAAACGTGTCATTTCCTGTCACTCGCCTGCCTGCCCCCACGCCAGGCCCTTATATAATGAAAAGAGCAATTTCATAGAGTATAATTATCACCATGAAGGTCTCAAGGAACAGAGTCGTGGTTACTATTTTGGCGGGCATTGTGCTCGTTCTTTTTTTCGCGACCGTGGCAGGACTGTTCTACTACAGGAGGATGATCGGAAGCTTAGGCGAGGTCCAGGAAGAGAACTTCAATGAGTATCCGAGACTTTATGCGTACATCGCAGAAGACCCCGACAGCCAGCTGTCGAACAGGATCTACAAGGAGATCTCCGAGTACGCGCAGGCGAATGACTGCTATGTCGAGATGACGGGGCAGAACCTGTCGACGAGCTATTCGAAGGCGGACAGGATCAATATCGCGATCAGTTCCAAAGTTGACGGAATCATTTTAGAGGGCGACGACTCAGAAGAGACGGCGGTGCTCATCGATAAAGCGACGCAGAAGGGCATTCCGGTCGTTACGGTCTTGTCTGACTGCATCAATTCGAGCAGAAAGAGTTTTATAGGTCTCAACAACTACAATCTCGGTACAGAGTATGGTGACCAATTGGCTGAGATCGCCAGGGAGAAGACACTGGTGCCGCTGACGGCTTTGATCCTTTTGGACAGAGACGACGGCAACGCGGACGATATCATTCACTCAGCTATCCAGGAATCGGTCCTGGGCAGAAGGATCGTTCTGACATCAAGCGTTGTAGATATCTCAACGCCTTTTACTTCGCAGGAAGACGTTATGAACATCTTGGACAGCCTCGATGAGATGCCGGACGTAATCATTTGTCTTAACGACAGAACGAGCGAAAGTGTGTACCAGTGCATCGTCGATAAGAACCTCGTAGGCAAGACGACGGTGCTCGGATATTTCGATTCGGAGACTATCCTGAAGGCTATCGACAAGGGCTCTGTTTATGCGACTTTCGCGATCGAAGAGAGGACTGTTGCTGAGCAGTGCGTTGACGCGCTCAACGAATACAACAACACGGGCTTCGTATCCGATTACTACAGCTCGAATTACAAACTCATAAACCGCAGGAATCTTGACGAATACTTACAGGAGGCGAAGGATGGCTAATTTCTTTGCCAACATGAAGATCTCCCGTAAGCTTGTCGCGGTATTCCTCGCGACATCCATCATCGCGATGGGCGTCAACCTCTTTATATACGTAAACCTCAACACGGCGCTCGACAAGATCAATTCGGTATTCTCGAGCAACATCAGTCTTAATGAGCTGTCGGACAATCTCAACGACATTCACACCGGTCTTACCGGATTCTTAGAGACTAAGGGTACTGACGACCTCGAGCTTTATTACGCGTCCACGCAGAAGATGCGCATGCTGATGATGAAGCTTAACAGCAGTGTCACCGACAACAACGTAAAGCTTTCAGAGCGTGACATCAGAAAGATGCTCGACACATATCTTACGACGGCTGACGAAGCGGTCACCGCAAAGCGAGGCAGAAATATCGATGAGTACACGGCAAAATACAACGAGTGCACAAAGATAAAGGATTACCTCAACACATACATCTATTCGATCAACAACGAACAGTTCAGGACGAACTCGAATAACTACAATGCGCTCGTAAGCTCCCTCCGTTATACGGAAATCATGAGCATGCTTATCTTCGTGGTCGCTTCGGTCATGAACGTGCTCCTCATCATCATTCTGACGAATACCATTACGAGACCTCTGACAAGGCTTTCTGCCAAGGCGGTAGAGATCTCGTCGGGCAACCCCGAGGACGTTGAGCCGCTCGAGGTCTATTCCGAAGACGAAGTCGGTAAGGTGACCAAAGCGTTCAACGGAATGCTCGGAAGCATCAAGGATTACATCGGGCGTATCAGGACGCAGCTCATCACAGAGAGCGAAATGAAGGAGAAGAACCTCCTCATGGAGACGCACCTTAAGGATGCGCAGCTTAAGTATCTGCAGTCGCAGATCAACCCGCACTTCCTCTTCAATACGCTCAACGCAGGCGCGCAGCTCGCCATGATGGAGGGCGCCGACAGGACCAACGAGTACATCAGGAACATGGCGGATTTCTTCAGATATAATGTCAAGAAGAGTTCTGACACGGTAAGGCTTTCCGAGGAGATAGAGCTCGTCGATTCGTATATGTACATCCTGAACGTCAGGTTTGCAGGGGAGATCATTTTCGAGAAGGACATCGACGAGAGTCTTCTTGATTTCATCGTCCCTTCCATGATCATCCAGCCTCTGGTAGAGAACTCGATCAAGTACGGCATCAAGGATGTCGAGCCGGGCGAGGGCAAGATCACGCTGTCTGTATACCGCGAAGACAATAACTGCTGCATCAGGGTCAGCGACAACGGCGTCGGCACCGATGAGGACATCATCGAGAAGATCATGAGCAACGAGAAAAAGCCCTCCGAGACGAGAGGCGTAGGCATAACGAATGTTATGGAGAGGCTCGATCTGTATTACAACCACAAGGATGTTTTCGAGATCAAGAGCAAGAAAAATGAAGGAACACAAGTTACGATAAAGATACCGATGGAGGCAGGCAATGTATAAGCTTTTGCTCGCGGACGATGAGGGAATCGTCATCGAATCGCTCAAGTTCATAATAGATAAAGAGTTTCCGGGTTGTTGCGAAGTGCACGAGGCGAAGACCGGAAGGCGCGTAATAGAGCTTGCCGACGAGGTGCGCCCCGACATCTCATTGATGGACATCAGGATGCCCGGGATCAACGGCATCGACGCAATGAAGGAGATCAGAAGAACGAACCCCAACATCGTGTTCGTCGTCATCTCCGCATACGATAAATTCGACTATGCGAAGCAGGCCATAAATCTCGGCGTTATCGATTACGTAAACAAACCTTTTGATAAGTCGCAGATCGTCGCTGTCTTGAAGAAAGCGATGGCCGAAGTCGACAGGAGCCGCGAGCAGAGATCCCGCGAGCTCGAGATCAAGGAAAAGCTCGATTCCATCGTGCCGATCGTCGAGAACGGCCTTATCCAGGACCTCTTATCGCACGAGCACTTCAAGGAAAATATCGAAGAATACAAAAAGCTTCTCGGGATCGACGAAGAGTACGGCCTGATGCTGGCCGTCGTGGGCGGCGACCGTGAGCCCGGCGGATACATGCGCGGCGCGGTCCCTGCGAGCGTCAAGACACAGAAAAATTACGAGACCGTTTTGCTCGTTATAAGCGATAACTTCAAGTGCATCACGGGCTCAGTAATGGGCAACAAGATCCCTGTTCTTATCCCCTGCGCGAAAAGCACGATCGCGCCCGAAGAATACGAGAAGATCGTCGATTCGGCAAAGCGGGCACAGGAAGAACTGACCGAGGCTTTGGGCCTTGATTTCAGGATCGGCATAGGCCCCGTCAAGCCCATGGACGAGATGGCTGATTCATACGCCGAAGCGCTGTCCGTGCTCGCTACCACGAAGCACACTATTGCTGAGAGTATCGACCTTCCGGAAGGCTGCGAATACGATACCGACTATCCGCAGAAGACCGAGAAAGAGCTCTTTGACGCGATATCTCAGGGCGACATCAGGAAGTCCGCTGAACAGGCAAATCTCTTCTTTGACTGGATGGTAAAGAGCTCCGGCGGTGAGATGAGCGACATCTGCCTCAAGGTCCTGGAATTCGTTCTCTGGGCAGAGAGGCTCGCGTACGGCAACGGCGGCCACGTCTATCACTTCCTCTCGAGAAGCGAATATCTGCCTGAGATCAATCACATGAAGAGCTACGAAGAGCTTCGCTTGTGGTTCCTCTCGCACATCGACCGCGCTGTAAACATGGTCAGCGCCGCAAATCTCGCGAAGACCGAGGATGTTGCCGAGAAGGCCAAGAAATACATCGACCAGCACTTCAAAGAAGACATCTCTCTGGACGACCTGTCCGGCATGTACGACATCAGCCCGTTCTATTTTTCGAAGGTCTTCAAGACGCAGACCGGCGTGACGTTTACCGATTACATCACGGGTGTCAGAGTCGCCCGTGCGAGAGAGCTCCTCGAGGGCACGAACAAGTCCATGAAGGAGATCTGCTCGGAGGTCGGCTATTCGGATCCGAACTATTTCAGCCGTATCTTCAAGAAGAATACCGGCGTAACTCCTACCGAGTATAAGGAAGGTAAAAGATGATGAGAAAGTTTTTAGCGCTGCTTGTAACGCTGTCACTGATATTGTGCGTGGGCTGCCAGACTCCCGAAAATAAGGTAGCCACGGTGACCACGAAGGGCGATTCGCTTCTGATCGGATTGTCCTTTGACTCCTTCGTAATCGAGCGCTGGACAAGGGACAGAGACGTTTTCGTATCGACCGCGAACGAGCTCGGCGCGGAAGTAAACGTGCAGTCCGCAGGCGGCGATGTCCCTACCCAGATCTCGCAGATAAAGTATTTTATCGAGATCGGCGTTGACGTGATCGTCATCATCACGGCAGACGCTGTCGCGCTCGCCGATGTCCTCAAAGAGGCTAAGAATAAAGGCATACCCGTCGTCTGCTACGACAGACTTGTCATGGAAGCGGGCGCAGATCTTTATATCTCCTTCAACAACGAATCAGTAGGCAGGCAGATGGCCCAGGCGATCTGCGACAACGTCCCTGACGGCGGCACGATCGTCGAGATCATGGGACCTGATTCCGACTACAACGTCGCGCAGGTAATGGGCGGTTTTGACGCAGTATGCGAAGAGCACAGCATGAACATCTCTTTGAAATACAACTGCGACAACTGGAAGCCTGAGCTCGCGTATGACTTCGTAAATGATAATTTCGAAGTGATCTCGAAGGCTGATGCGATCATGTGCGGCAACGACGCGCTCGCAGGCGAGACGATCCACGCTCTTGCGGAAAGAGGCTACGCGGGATCCATCTACGTTACAGGTCAGGACGGCGATCTCGAAGCCTGCCAGAGAATTGTTGAAGGCACCCAGCTCGTCACTGTCTATAAGCCCGTTGAAAAGCTCGCGATCCACGCCGCCGAATGCGCGGTCAAGCTCGCAAAGCACCAGGCGCTCGATACGATGGACACCTTCTTCGACGGCACGCAGGACATCCCTTACTACGCCATCGAACCCTCCGCTGTTACGATCGAGAACATCGATGAAGTCATCATCAAGAGCGGCTTCCATTTGAGAGAAGAAGTCTATCTGAACGTTGGTTGATCCTTGATGGGCAGGCAGTCGGAAAATCAAATGGGCAGGCAGATCTCCAACCGCAATTACAACTGGGATTTCTGGAAATTCATCGCGGCGGTCGGCGTCATTCTTGTGCACGCTCCGTATAAGGGCAACCTCGGCAGCATCTTAAGCTCCGTCGGCGTTCTGGGCGTCAGCTTTTTCTATCTCATCAGCGGATACGCGTGCTGCGGCGAACCTGAGAAGATGTGCCCGAAGATCAGAAAAAGGCTTTTGCGCAATGGCATTATCACCGTGCTCGCGGTAGCGTGGGCACTGGCCTTCAGCTACTACGCAATGAAGATGGAACATCTGGATATCATGTGGAAGATGGAGCTCAAAAAGCCCGTCACATATGTGCGCATGATCCTTCTGGGCGACCTCGAATTCTTCTACGGTTCGCACCTGTGGTTTATGGTCGCGCTCCTTTATTGCTATGTGATCTTCTATATCCTCGTGCGCTTCAGACTCAAGAAAGTCATCTATGTCCTGACGCCCATATTCCTTCTTGCGAGGATCGTCGTCGAGACATATGTCAATTCTTATAGTGGTGTCAGCTGGCACTGGAGCGCCAACGCGCTTATCGGAGGCCTTCCGATGATGCTTTTGGGCTATGTGATAGCGGATAAAAAAGAAAAGCTTGTGAAGATCCCCACATGGATTTTGATTCTTGGAATTGTTCTGTCCGCCGGCGCGGTCTTTGCCGCCATGTGCTTCAAAGTCGGCAAACTCAATGTTTTCCAGCCTTTCAACATCTTATGCTCATCACTGGTCTTGATCCTCGGCGCGAAAAAACCTCACTGGTCGATCGTCAAGCCGCTCTCATATTTAGGTAGGAAAGATTCTTTATATATTTATTTATTCCACTTCTACATCATCATGGTCATGTACGAAGTGATGAACGGCATGCACCTGTCTTCAAAGGTGATCGAATGGCAGCTCCCGCTGGCGGTCATCATCGTGTCGATTATTGTGGCGCGCGTGTTCTCCATGCTGGTGGATCTTGTGAAGCTGCCGTTTAAGCTGAAGAAGAAGAAGGCGGCAGAGGGTTAAGGCGGCTGCTTCTGTAATTATTCGCGAGAATAAGGCTTAGCTGCTTCTGTATTTTTACGCGAAAAAAAGGGCCTAATAAATACAGAAAACCCGCATTCTCTGTATTTTTCGGTCTCTTTTTCGGGCAATAAATACAGATCACCCGGACGGGAGAGCTCTCAAAGACCCCTCCCCCTTTGTCAGATTTGTGGCATTTTTGTTGTATTTAGCACAATTTAGCATTTTTGTGAGGGCTAGCACAAAATAATGCTAAATTGCCACAGTTCCTTATGAGAACTCGCCAAAAATATCAAGAATGTCGATATGCAATTCCTATATAACCAATGATAAGTTGTATGTGGCAGTTAATGCCGATATTACTTTTTAGGAGGAATTTCTCAATGATTGGCAAGAAAATTCTTGGAACAATTCTTTGTGCCGCTATCGCGTTCACAGCATTGACAGGTTGTGCTGGTGGCGGAACCAAGAAGGTTGGTATCTCAATGCCTACTCAGGATCTCCAGAGATGGAATCAGGACGGCGCTTACATGGAAGAAAAGTTTAAGGCTGCAGGCTACGAAGTAGACCTTAAGTATGCAGGCAACAAGGCTGACGTTCAGCTCTCTCAGGTTGAGGATATGATCAACACAGGCTGCAAGGTTATCATCATCGCAGCAGTTGAGGCTTCTTCACTCGGACAGGCTCTCGATAAGGCTGCTAAGAAGAAGATCCCTGTTATCGCTTATGACCGTCTCCTTATGAGCAACGAGAACGTAAGCTACTATGCAACATTCGACAACTACAAGGTTGGTCAGATCCAGGGCGAGTTCGTAAGAGACGCACTCCAGCTCGATTCAACATCAGGCCCTTACAACATCGAGTTCACAGCTGGTGACCCCGGTGACAACAATGCGGGCGTATTCTTCCAGGGCGCTATGGACGTTCTTAAGCCTTACCTCGATTCCGGCAAGCTCGTTTGCGTATCCGGTCAGACAGATTTCGATTCTGTTGCTACACCTAAGTGGGATTCCGCTACAGCACAGGCAAGAGCTGAGTCCATCATTGGTAACTATTCAGAAAAGAACATCGACGCATGGCTTTGCTCCAACGACTCTACAGCTCAGGGCGTTGTAACAGCTCTCGACTCCAGCTACAACAGCGAAGCAAGAGGCGGACAGTGGCCGATCATCACAGGTCAGGACTGCGACATCGTTTCTATGCAGAACATGCTCGCCGGCAAGCAGGCAATGTCAATCTTCAAGGATACACGTACACTCGCTGAGAGAACAGTTATCATGGTTAACGATATCCTCGACGGTAAGACACCTGAGACAAACAGCGAATATGACAACAAGGCTAAGAAGGTTCCTTCTTACCTCTGCGATCCTGTATTTGCTGATATCAACAACTACAAGACAATCCTCATCGACTCCGGTTACTACACCGAAGCAGATCTTGCTTAATCAATAAGCTTTAAGCCCTTTGCAGGCGGGGGAAACCCCGCCTGTATATTGGGGCTATACCTTTACTTTGAACTACAAACAAACTCAAAACTTATGAAAGAGGCGACACATGGCAAAAGTTTTGCTTGAAATGAAAAGCATAACCAAAACTTTTCCGGGCGTTAAGGCACTCGACAACGTCAACCTTCAGGTTGAAGAGGGTGAGATCCACGCGCTGGTCGGCGAGAACGGTGCCGGAAAATCGACATTGATGAACGTTCTCAGCGGAATTTATCCGTTTGGCACCTATGAAGGCGACATAGTTTACGACGGCGAAGTATGCAAATTTCATAACATTAAAGATTCCGAGAAAAAGGGAATCGTTATTATCCACCAGGAACTCGCATTGGTCCCTTATCTGACCATCGGCGAGAATATGTTCCTCGGTAATGAACAGGGAAGCAAATGGTGTATCGACTGGAACAAGACTTATGCGGAAGCAGATAAATATCTTGAGATGGTAGGTCTTACGGATTCCTCGAAAACACTTATTAAAGATATTGGTACAGGCAAGCAGCAGCTCGTAGAGATCGCAAAGGCATTGGCTAAGAACGCCAAGCTCCTTATCTTGGACGAGCCTACTTCATCACTTAACGAGACTGATTCAAGAGCACTTCTTGACCTCATGAAGAAGCTCCAGAAAGAGCAGGGAATGACGATGATCATTATCTCCCACAAGCTCAACGAAGTCTCATATGTAGCAGATAAGATCACGGTCGTAAGAGACGGTTCCACGATCGAGACTCTTGATTCAAAGACAGATGATATCTCGGAGACGAGGATCATCAAGGGAATGGTAGGCCGTGAGATTACCGACAGATTCCCGAAGCGTCACGACGTCGAGATCGGTGATGTCATGATGGAAGTCAACAACTGGACTGTCTATCACCCGGAGTTCTCTGAGCGTAAAGTCGTTGATGACGTATCGCTCAACGTGCGCGCAGGAGAAGTCGTAGGTATCTACGGACTCATGGGCGCAGGCCGTACAGAGCTTGCGATGAGTATTTTCGGAAGATCATACGGAATCGGAATATCAGGCGAGTTAAGACTCCGCGGCCAGAAAGTTACATTGAAGAGCCCCAAGAAGGCTATCAAAGCAGGTCTTGCATATGTTACCGAAGACCGTAAGGGCAACGGACTCGTTCTGTCTAACTCTATCCTGAGAAACACAACGCTTGCTAACCTCGAAAGCGTCAGCAAGGGCGGTCTCTTCATCGATCAGGATAAGGAGACTGAGGTCGCCCAGGAATACGTCGAAAAGCTCAGGACCAAGACACCTTCAGTCGAGCAGCTCGTAGGCAATCTCTCTGGCGGTAACCAGCAGAAGGTCCTCCTCGCAAAGTGGATGTTCGCTAATCCTGACGTACTCATCCTCGACGAACCTACGAGAGGTATCGACGTAGGCGCCAAGTATGAGATCTACTGCATCATCAACGATCTTGCAAAGGCCGGCAAGTCAGTAGTCATGATCTCTTCCGAGCTTCCTGAAGTCATCGGAATGAGTGACAGGATCTACATCATGAACCAGGCTAAGATCGTAGGCGAGATGAAGGCTTCCGAAGCAACTCAGGAAAACATCATGGCTCGCATCGTTGGCGTAAAAGATGAATCTGCAAATGCTGAAGCTGTTGACGCTGATAGCGTAGAAAGTGAGGCATAACGATGGGCGCAAGTAAAGTAAAGAATTTCTTAAGAAAATACATGATGCTTATCGCTACGGTATTGGTAGTTATAGCATTCTATTTCATTACAAACGGCCAGTCATTGAATCCGGACAGTATCGACCGACTGATCTCACAGAACGCATACGTTTTCGTACTCGGTACAGGTATGCTGCTCTGTATCTTAACCGGTGGTAACATCGATCTTTCAGTAGGTTCCGTAGTCTGCCTCGCAGGCAGCGTCGGCGCCATCATCATGTATTACAATCTCCCTTGGGTTCTTGCAGTTTTCGTAATGCTCGTTATGGGTCTTTTGGTAGGACTCTGGCACGGTTACTGGATCGCATATGTAAAGGTTCCGCCTTTCATCGCAACGCTCGTCGGCATGCTCGCATTCAGAGGACTTGCAAACATCTTCCTGAGGGGTAAAGACGTTAACGTCAGAAACAAGGCATTCATGGACGTGTTTGGCGGAAGTGACACCTGCTATGTTCCGGATTTCCTCAAGAAAGTCGGACCTGCGTTAAAGATCGGAGGCAATACACTCAATAAGACTTGTATGGTATTTGCGATCCTTCTTGCGCTCGGCATAGTAATCTACACTTTTGTCAACCGCGCGAGACTCGTAAAGAACGGCTACAAGGTCGATAATCTTGCAGTTGTCATTGTAAAAACGGTCCTTATCGCTGCAGCAACTCTCTGGTTCGGATATAAGCTTGCATGCTACAGAGGTATTCCTACGGCATTCATCTGGATCGCAGTTATCCTTGGCGTTTTCGCTTACATCACAACGAAAACGACATTGGGCCGCAACCTCTATGCTGTCGGCGGCAACGAGAAGGCTACAAGACTTTCCGGTATCGACACCAGAAAGGTTATGTTCAGCGCATACACACTCATGGGCGTTCTCTCAGGCTTTGCCAGCATCCTGGTTATCGCAAGAGGCCAGAAAGCAGGTCCTACGGTCGGCGTCGGATATGAGATGGATGCTATCGCTGCATGCTTCATCGGCGGTGCTTCCGCTTACGGCGGAACGGGTTCCATCGGCGGCGTTATCATCGGTGCTACACTGATGGGCGTCATCAACCAGGGCATGAACATGGCAAAAACACCTGCTAACTATCAGAAGGTCGTTAAGGGCGTTGTACTTATTCTCGCAGTACTCTTTGACGTACTCATGCAGCTGAAGAGAAAGGGCGGAAAGAAAAAGAAGGCCGCAAAAGTTTTAACTGCAGAAGTTGTAACTGAAGAAGTTGTAGCTACAGAAGATGTAACTACTGAAGATGTAACTACAGAAGATGTAACTACAGAGGAAGGAGGTGCCAAGTCATGAACGGATTCAGCATGAAGAATGTTATGAAAAAGAATGTAATGGCATTAGCGCTCCTCGGAATCTATATCTTATTTATAATTCTGGGATTTGTAATCGAGGGACAGAACATCCTCTCACCGGCAATTGTTACTTCACTTATTGAACGTAATGCCTACGTATACATCTTAGGTGCCGGAATGCTTATGTGTATGCTCACCGGCGGTAACATCGACTTGTCAGTAGGTTCTGTTGTTTGTTTTATCGGTTCAGTCGTCGGACTATTCTCGGTAGAGAACAGGCTTTTAGACCAGTGGTTTGGCGTCTGGGAAGTACAGGAAATTAACGGCGAAGCCACAAGAGTACTTGTCGAGCACGCACAGCCTTTGAACACACCTCTTGCTATGCTTGTCGCATTGGGCGTCGGATTGCTTTACGGTGCGTTGTTAGGCTTCCTGATCGCTTATGTAAGAATACCTCCGTGGATCGCTACACTTGCCGGTTATCTTGCATTCCGTGGCCTCGGCACACAGGTTCTCACAACGGCATCTGCTGATGCGGCTCTCACGGGTTTCCCGGATTCCTTGAAAAACATCTTCGGCGGCAGTGTTTTAGAGTACATTAGAGTTGGCGGAGAGAAACACTATTTAGATGTTCTGGGAATGAATATTCCTTGCGTTGTAGCCGGTATTCTCGCATCTGCTGCGGTAATTCTTCTTACGGTTACCTCACGCAAGAAAAAGATCTCTAAGGGCTACCAGGCTGATCCTAAAGGGTTCGTCATTCTTAAGTGCATTATCCTGACGGCTATCATTATGTTCTTTGCTGTCGAATTCTCATTCGAAGGCGGAATCCCGGTAGTAGTTCTCTGGATCGGCGGTGTACTCCTTATCTACGGCATCATCACAGAGAAGACAACGATCGGACGTCACTTCATGACAGTCGGCGGTAACGCGGAATCTGCCAGACTTTCCGGTATCAACAACAGGCTCGTCATGTTCTTTGCTTACCTCAATATGGCAGTCCTGACTGTTATCGCAGCTATGATCGTAACCGTAAGAGCTTCAGCTGCAAACTCTTCAGCCGGTGAGGAATATGAGCTTGACGCGATCGCAGCTTGTATCGTCGGCGGTGTCTCCGCATACGGCGGTTCAGGTACGATCATCGGAATGGTCGTCGGCGCTACCATGATCGGTGTCATCAACCAGGGCATGCAGATCATCGGTGTTGATCAGAACTGGATCAAGATCGTTAAGGGCCTGGTACTCCTCGCAGCAGTAGTCTTCGAGATCGTATCCAAGCAGACTAAGAAGGCCAAGAAGGACGCTAAGCCGAAGAAGGTTAAGGCCCAGAAGGGCGAGAACGGCGAAGCAGAAGCAGAGCCCGTTCAGCCTTCCGAAGAAGCTTCTGAGCTCGAGGCAACAGTTGTTTCCGAGGACACAGAAGCAGCACCTGCTCCCGTACCCGATGCGGGGTTAGCAACAAGCGAGACATAACAAAGCGTTTTTCATAATACTGTTTTCCGGTCACCCGAATATCCGGAATGCACTTTACCTCCAGCCGCCGCGAGCCACCCTCTTGCGGCGGTTTCATTTTGCGGGGCAGGGACCGGAAAAACTGCAACATTTACCTTTTATTAACTGTATTTAGGACAGAAAAGCCAATTATGGCGCTATTTTGACGCTATTCTTACAAAGTTCATAAACAAAATGCGTCTGAAATAGTATAATAACGAAGTCAATTTATTTTTAGGGTTGGATTTTACGCGCGGAAAGGGCGCGAAAATCACCGGAGAATGAGAGGTTTATATGGCTGAACAACTCGTAATGAACATCAATGTTGATGAGCTGGCAAGAGCCGGCAAGATCGTCAACAAAATCAGGACTTACTACAACTCCAAGATCGTAGGTCAGGCACAGCTCGGTGTATCGCTTCTGGTATCCATGATCGCCAACGGTCACATCTTGCTCGAATCTGTTCCGGGTCTTGCGAAGACTACTGCTGCTAAGGTCATGACCGAAGCTGTAGGCGGTGTTTTCTCGAGAGTTCAGTGTACACCGGACCTTCTGCCTTCCGACATCATCGGTACGCAGACATTTAATATGACAAATAATACTTTCGAGACAAAGATCGGACCGGTTTACGCGAACTTCCTGCTCCTCGACGAGATCAACCGTTCGTCCGCGAAGACACAGTCCGCGATGCTCGAGGCCATGCAGGAGAGATCCATCAGTATCGGAGGCCAGACATACAAGCTTCCGCCTGTATTCATCGTTATCGCTACACAGAACCCTATCGAGCAGGAAGGTACTTACGAGCTTTCAGAGGCTCAGCAGGACAGATTCTTGCTCAAGGAGATCATCACATATCCTAACGTCAACGAAGAAGTCGAGATCTTAAACAGGATCGAGGCTGACGTTTTCACAGCTACAGGCGCAGTTGCAACTATCGAGGACATCGAGTTCCTGCAGGATCTTTGCAAGAAGGTCTACATCTCACCTGCGATCAAGAAGTACATCGTTGACATCGTTCAGGCTACACGTGACCCTTCCAAGTACATTGCACCTAATCTCGCTAACTACGTCGCAATGGGTTCTTCCACACGTGCTGCTATCGCATTCATGGAAGTTGCAAAGGCTGTTGCTCTCATCCAGGGCAGAGCTTACGTTACACCTGACGACGTTAAGGCAATGAGACACGAAGTAATGCGTCACAGAATCATGCTCAACTTCGCTGCCATCGCTGACGGCATTAAGGAAGAGTCGATCATTGATGCTATTGTCGGAGCAATCGTTACTCCATGAATCTAGACTACGTCTCAAAGATCAAGTTCGGGCTCAAGCGTTATAAGACGATAGCTACGGACAAAGCTACGAGCAGAGTTCTCGACGGTTCGTACAATTCCATTTATAAGGGAAGAAGTATGAATTTCGATGAGCTCCGTGAGTACGTGCCCGGAGACGATATCAAGGATATCGACTGGAAAGCTACGTCCAGAAGCCAGAAGGTGCTTATCAGGCAGTACATTGCCGAGAAGAGGCACAATATCATGCTGATCATGGATGCAAACCGCAGAATGCTCGCCGAGACAAAGGCCGGCGAGGAGAAGGGCGAGGTTGCTCTTATGGCCGGCGGTACGCTCGGTTACATGGTCACTGATAACGGCGATTACGTCAGCGGACTTTACTATAACAATGACAAGATGGAGAGAAGCCCGTTTAAGACAGGTTTCCTCAATCTTGAGTTCCTTCTCGAAGGATATGCCAAGTGCCTCAATCCGAAGAACAAGTCGGAGCTCAACGGTATCATCAAGTACATCATGCACAACATCAAGAGGCGCATGATCGTCGTTATCGTTACCGACGTTGAAGGCATCACAAAGCTCGACAGCAGTCTTCTTAACCAGATCTGCATGGTCCACGATGTGCTCGTAATGTGCATCAGCGACTCAGACATTTACGGCAAGAAGGTTTACAGCGTCGAGGGATTGGAATATCTGCCCGCATTCATCACGCAGAGCAAGTCCCTGCAGAAAGAGCAGCAGAAGATCCAGGCTAAGATGGAGAAGGAAGCGACGGTCAAGCTCAACAGACACGGCATCCCGTGGGTCATGATAGACTCGCAGGTCAGGGTCGACGGCAAGATCGCAGAACTTTTGGAGAAGAATAAGGTCGTTAATTAATCTATATGGATGTAACCGTAAAATTCAGACAGCTATTTGATTTTTCCAAGCTCCCGATACTTATCGTGGCGGCAGTTCTTGCTTTGCTCACGATCGCCATCGTAGTTATGTACGTTAAGAGCTGGTGGGTAAGGAAGAAGAAGGTCGAAAAGCCTGTCGAAGTCGAGGAAGAATTTGTTGCTCCTGACCTTGGCAAGCTCAAGGGCACATATCTTGCGAAGCTCGATGAGATCGAAGCTAAGTTTAATCAGGATCCGACACAGATCAGGCCTGCTTACGAAGGCATGAGCCGTGTCGTCAGAGAGTTCGTTTACAAGGCAACAGGTACGGAGGTTGATAAGTTCACATTGCACGAGATCAGCCAGACCAAGTTCCAGGGCCTTGCTCAACTTGTAGGTGAATACTATCAGCCGGAATTCGACCAGATTTCGGAAGGTGACGTAAGAGATTCGTTGATGAAGTCAAGGAGATTGATGTCAGAATGGAACTGAAATACCCTCTAGCTTTATATATTTGTGCTGGTGTGGCTGCTTTATTCGTAATCGCCGCTTTCATCACGATCAGGGTAAGACGCAAGTATAAGGGCGGCAAGAAGGCATTCCTGCCCGATTACCTGAAGAAGCTTTCTTCATACAAGTCCAGGATCGTCTGGTACACGATCCTCAAGTATGTCCTGATCGTTCTCATCATCGCCAGCATTCTTTTGGCAGGCTTCCTCATGTCGAGGCCTTACAAGACCGAGTCCAAGGAGCTCGCAAACTACAACAGGGACATCCTGCTGTGCATGGACATTTCGACGACATGCGACAACCTCAACGCCGTCCTCATCGACAAGCTCGAAAACATGGTAAGAGAGCTCAACGGCGAGAAGTTCGGCATCGTTATCTTCAACACGTCGCCGGTACTCCTTGTGCCTCTGACCAATGACTACAACTACGTTATCGAGGTCCTCGAACAGATAAAAGAAGCCCTGGAGATGCGTATCGACTACTACAACGGCAAGATCATCTTCTCAGACAGGCTCTACGAGCTCGATGCCTTCATCAGCAACGGTACGCTCATAGACTACGAGACCCGCGGATCCTCCTTGATCGGCGACGGCCTTGCTGCCGCGTCTTTGGACTTCTACGATTTCGAGGAGAATCCCGACCGTACGAGATGCATCATCTTCTCAACGGATAACGATCTGTACGGCGAGCCTTATTTCACACTCCCTGAAGCGGGCGACCTGTGTAGTAAGCGGAACATAATAGTTTACGGTATCGGCACCGAAGACATGCGCGATGCCGACAGGAAAGAGATGAAAGAGACCGTCGAGAGTACGGGCGGCTCCTTCTTCTATGGTGAAGACTCTAAGGTCGTAGAAGGAATCGTAGCTGAGATCAGATCACAGCTCGCTACGCTTGACGAGACACAGTACGAGATAGTTGAGACCGAGCTTCCGGAGACTCCGTTCAAGCTCCTGCTCTTCTCTCTTAGTATGATGCTGCTTTTGGCATTTATTTTGAAGGTGTAATCAGATATGGAAAAATTAACGTTTAATCCTATATTACCGATCTGGTTCATGATCATATTGTGCCTCGGCCTTTTGGCGATCAAGCGAAAGGGCATAATCCCTTACGTCCGCCAGATCCTCATCGTAATACTTCTTTTCGTGATCAACTTAAGACCGATGGTCATCTCCGACCAGGTCAAGGTAGTAAGACAGAAGCTCAACTGCTACTGCGTCATCGTGGTCGACGACACGCTCTCCATGATGGCCGAAGACTACAACGGCAGCAACCCGCGTATGGAAGGCGCAAAGGCAGACATCGAATACCTTACGCAGCAGCTCGCAGGCGCTAAGTTCTGCCTCATTGACTTCAACAACGACGTCAATCTCCTGGCACCTTACACCGACGACCATCACTACATCCAGAATGCCGTTGAAGCGATCAAGCCTCTCGAGGACTATCACGCAACGGGTACGAACATCAACGTTTCCAAGAAGCTCTTGGGCCAGATGATCGATAACGCTGCCATGATCGGCGACGGCCACATCGTCGTATTCTTCATCACCGACGGTGAGAACACCGACAACCACACGCTCGATTCGTTCAAGGACATCTCCACGAACATCGAAGGCGGCGCAGTCATGGGCTACGGCACGAGCAAGGGCGGCCAGATGCACTACTACGATGAGTTCGCTGAAGAGTGGGTCCTCGTAGAAGACAAGCGTTCGTTCCCTTACGAGCCGGCCATCTCGAGAATCGACGAAGACAACCTAAAGCAGCTTTCGAGCGATCTCGGACTCGATTACATTCATATGGAAGATCCGGAAGACTTAGACCCCGTCATCGAAGAGATCATGGATGTTCTCGAAAAAGACACGGAAGAAACAACGGAATACGGCTACATCGATACATACTACTGGTTCGTAATTCCGCTCGCAGCACTGGTCGCTTATGAATTCATAAGCGTTAAGAGGAGGGCATAAGCATGGTAAAAAAGATAGCAATAGCGGTCTGGATCATCACGGCCTTCTTCTTCGGCATACTCCTGGTCAACTATATCGCTAACAAGAATCTCATCAAGAGATACGGACAGGGCATCTACCAGCCGAACGAATACGGCGCTTTGGGCTTCACACAGCCTTACATCGACAACTACAACAGAGGCAACGTCTACTACCAGCTCGGCGCTTATCAGGAAGCCAAGGAAGAATACCATAAGGCATTGAGCAAGAATCCTGACGATCCGTACGACTGCAAGATCAGAGTCAACTACGCTCTTGCTTACGTCACTCCGATCAAGATCGACGAGCTCAACGAATCTAACTACAAGGCCGCATTAAAGGATATCGAAGAAGCTAAGAAGATCCTTCTCGAAAAGGGCTGCGCCACGGAAGATGACGATGGTCACTACTACGCAGCGCAGAAGCTCTACAACGAGCTCAACCAGATGGAGCAGGAGATCAAGGATAAGTTCGAACCGCCGGAAAATCCGACGCCGACACCTACCCCGACACCTACACCTGAAGGCAGCCCTAAGCCTGAGGACAACAAGAACCCGTCTCCCACACCTTCTCCGACACCTACGCCGGAGGGCTCCGAGACGCCTACGCCTACACCTTCAGGCGGTTCTGAGACTCCTACCCCGACACCTACACCGGGCGGAGATTCAGGTACTCCTACGCCTACTCCCACACCGGGCGGCGAGACACCTACACCTACTCCGGGCGGCGACTCAGGCACACCGACACCTACCCCGACACCGGGCGGTGACTCCGGCACGCCTACACCTACTCCGGGTGGCGACTCAGGCACACCTACTCCTACGCCCGGCGGTGACGGACAGGGCACACCTACTCCTACACCGGGCGGCGACGGCCGGGGTACACCTACGCCCACCCAGACTCCTGAGGACCGTATCAGGGAGATCCAGGACAGAGCCAACCGTGAGCGTTACGGCAGCGGCGGCTTAGGCGGAGACGACGACTGGAACTTCGGCAACTCGGCAAGCTGGTAGCTTTAAGAGCGCGCGGCGCCGGCAAAAATCCTTTTAGGAGAAATCGTTCCTGATGTATAAGGAAAGACCAATAATTAAAATCCTGGACGGGCTGTCGATTACGGCAGCCTGTCTTACTACGTTTCTCTATCAGACAAGCCTGTGGTTTATTTTTCTGACGCTGGGCCTCACCGCGCTGGCATTTTTGCTGCCGCTCTGGTGCGCCCGCGGCATCCCTTACTCAAGGCTTAAGTGCAGCAACTACGGCACCTGCATCCTGACTGTTTTCCCGTTCACGCTGCTCGTCATCGTGCCGGTATTCATCCTCGCGCTGATCTACCACGACGACGTCGGAGGCTGGGGCCCGGTAATTGTTTTCTCGGTCGTAACGCTGCTTCTCATGAACGCGTTCTTCTGGACGGGCATCATCCTCGTTTACCTTACGGCAAACCAGCTCGGCATCAGCAAGAGGCTTTTGGGCGCGTTCTGCGGCATGATCCCCGTGGCGAATCTTTTCGCGCTGCGCGTCATCGTAAAGACCTCGGGCAGGGAAGTCCGCGAAGAGAGCGAGAGATACTGGAGGGACGAAGCGCGCAAGGACCAGCAGGTCTGCAAGACAAAGTACCCGCTGCTCATGGTGCACGGCGTTTTCTTCAGAGACTCTGAGCACCTGAACTACTGGGGCAGGGTCCCCGCTGAGCTCATCAAGAACGGCGCGACTGTTTTCTACGGCGGTCAGGAATCGGCCGGCGACGTCAAGACCTGCGCGCTCCAGATCAAGAAAGCCATCGTCCAGGTCCTCGAAGCGACCGGCGCCGAGAAGGTCAACATCATCGCCCACAGCAAGGGCGGCCTCGACTCAAGATACTGCATCACCATGCTCGGCATGGCGCCCTATGTCGCGTCGCTGACGACAGTCAACACGCCTCACAGAGGCTGCGAATTTGCCGAATACCTGCTCAACAAAGCGCCCGAAAAGCTCAAGAAAGCGGTCTCTTCCGCCTACAACGCCGGCGCCCGCAAGCTCGGCGACACCAACCCCGACTTCATCAAAGCGGTCACTGACCTCACCAAAGACGGCGTCGCCCGCCTCAACGCCGAGATGGCCCCGATGGATCATCAGTTTAACGGCATCTACACCCAGAGCTTCGGCTCCAAGCTGAACTCCGCTACCGGCGGCAAATTCCCGCTCAATATGAGCTACAACCTGGTCAGACATTTCGACGGCGCCAACGACGGCCTCGTCGGTGAAGCCTCCTTCCAGTGGGGCCAGGACTACCACTTCCTCGTCAACACCAAGAGCAACCGCGGCATCTCCCACGGCGACATGATCGACTTGAACCGCGAAAACATCGAAGGCTTCGACATCCGCGAGTTCTATGTGGGCGTCGTGTCCGGGCTGAAGGAGAGAGGGCTGTAAGGATTTGCGGACGCGGCTGCGGTCATCATTTCAGAATTAAAAAGGGCGCTTGGGCGCCCTTGTTTTTTGCTTGTTTTGTGTGGCTTACTTGTCCTTTTCGGCCAGCTCGGCGATCGTGTATCTCTTGAAGAAAGCCTGCATTTCCTTGCTGAATTCCTTCCACATCGGCAGCGTGACGCACGAATCGATGCGCTCGCACTTGGGCGCGTCGGGGCTCATGCAGGAGACGACGTAGAAGTCGTTTTCGGTGATCGAGATGATATCCCACGCGGTGATCTCCTCAGCGGGCTTGCTCAGCTGATAGCCGCCGTTCTTTCCGCGGTGACCCTTCACGAGGCTGTTCTGGACGAGCATTTTTATGATGGACTCAAGGTATTTCTCGGACAGGTTCTGCCTCGAAGCGATGTCCCCGAGCGAGACATAAGCATCCTTGCCGTACTTGGCGAGATCGATCATTACACGCAGCGCGTAGCGTCCCTTTGTTGATACAACCATATTCCTATCCTCCGTGGACTCGTTTTCGGGTGCCCATAAACCCATACAAGTATAAACCTATTATACTGGAAGGATAATAGGTTTTGTAATAGCAGATATGGGGTTGTTTGCGTGATAACTTGGCGGGAACATCACGTTTGCCCGCATTTGACGGGGTTTGCACCCGCGGGCTCTCTCATTTTCGCGCCGGCCCGATTAAGTGATTATCTTGATCTCGTTGCTGTTCTTGTACTCGCGCCACGGCAGCTCGCCCTTGTAAGCGAACTCGCTCCAGATCTCGCGCATCCGCTCGCCGACGAGCGTTGATACCGGGTCGTCGACCTTGGCGTACGATGTGGACTTTCCGAAAAGCACCGGCAGGTCGCTCGCGTGATAGCATCCCGCGCCGCGCGCCTCGATGTCGGGCGTCTTGTACCTGTATTCATAGACCCAAGCGCGGCCCTCGATCTCCTTGGCAATCTCGCGCGCGGGCCTCGTGTAGAACTTCGCCGTGAAGCTGTCCGACATTACGCGGTGGCAGCCCTTGCCGGGACGGAATTTGAAGCCGAACCAGAACGCAGCCGCAGGGAGCGCCGTCGTCCTTATCGGCATGACGAAAGCATCGCCTTCCTGGCTGCATGTGCCGATGAGGATCGGCTTGGTGAATGTTTTTGCGAGGTCGGCCGGACGCCCCTTGATGGTGACGCCGTCGATCGCCGGCGAGAACGCGCAGTTGGACTCGCCCTCCAAAAGTGCCTGCTGCTTGAGCTTTTTGTTCGCGAGGTGGATCGTCTCGATGTCGAGGTCCTTGAGCTTACTGAGGTCCGCCGGGTCCACGCCCGCGAACTTCAGGAACTTGCGCGTGTAGTGCTCGCTCTGCTTTTCGCTCCAGAACGAATCAACGCACGGCGACTGCAATATCGCCTTGTCGAAAAGCGGCACCGCCTCAGGCATGCCCATCAGCGCAATGATGCACGCCGATCCCGCGCTCTGCCCGAAAACCGTTATGTTATCGGCATCTCCGCCGAACTTGTGAATGTTGTTGCGGACGAACTTCAACGCGGCCATCTGGTCGTAAAGGCCGTTATTGGAATCGAAGCTCTCGTCCAGAAAATGCAGATTGAGGAAGCCCTCAAGATTAAGCCTGTAATTGAACGACACGACGACGGTCTTCGTCTCGCGCGCATACCTCGCGAGGTCATACACGAGCTCATCGCTCTCGTTGCTCTCTCTGCCGCACCCGCCGTTCGCGTACGAACCGCCGTAAAACCACACCATGACCGGCGCGTCCGGCGGCAGCTCCTGCGGCCTGAAAACATTGAGGTACAGACAGTCCTTGCCGTCCACCTTGATCGTCGAGCGGCCCTTTCCCTGGACAGGACTGATCGGGCCTCTCACAGCTTTGAGAATGCCATCCCACGGCTCCGGCGGCACCGGATGCTTAAACGCCAGCTCGCCCACCGGCGGCGCCGCGAAAGGAATCCCCAGGTACTCCTCGCACCCGTCCTTGACGATGCCCTGCACCAAGCCATATTCAGTTGCTACTGTTCGTGCGTAATTCATAAAAGAATTTTAACATGCGGGGAGCGCGGGGTGCAAACGGTGGTTGTTTTCGAGGCTTTAAAGGACAAAATGTACATACAAATGTACAAACAGTTTGTACACATGCTTGTACATTTGGTTCTAAAACGCCGATTTGTACAAGCAACTGTACATATGTGTTGTACATTTGCTTGTACATACGACCCTAAAATACCGTTTTGTACCAACAACTGTACAAGCATAGTTGTACATCTGCTTGTACATCTGAATCTAAAAAGCGGATTTGTATAGAAAACTGTGCTTTCAGAGCTGTTCACGTGATTTAAGTGAAAAATTAAGAAAATCCCCGCAAACGCAAACACAGCAGGCTTTTCGAGGAAAAAGCGTTCTTACAAATGTGTTTTTGACCCCCCAAAATTGAGACTTTAGGTACCTTATATGAGACTGCAAAATGTGCGCATAATATCAGCAGAAGGATTTCAAAGGGAGGTTAGGCACATGAACGCAATTCTATTTCCGATGAAAGTGCACGCAGTAAAGCTGGAATATAGGAGACTGGCATTGGAAAAGATGCCGCACGGGTATTTTAGCGACTGGCGCGGTAAAAAAACAGTATTCATAACGTATGATCCTGAAATGCCAAAGGCAAATACGAGAAGGGCTAGAAGGCTGTCGTTATCCTCCAAGCGCGGCAAACTCTACTCCGAGAAAATTAACGAATACCTCCACCTCAAGGCCGAGTATGACGCGCTCCTCACCAGCTGGAAGGCGATGTACAGTTTTGCGCCGCCGAGGGTGAAGTTCCCGATAAAGCAGTTCTCGGATCCGCACAAAATGAACAATGAGTTTTTCGAGCAGGCGGCGGACAGGTGCGGGTCGTATGTGCCGGACAATCCGACGGTCAGCGATCATGGGGACCTGAAGTCGAAGAATGAGCTGATGGGGGCGGATCTGCTCAAGCTCATGGACATTCCGTTCAAATATGAGACGGAGGTGTATTTGCCGGCGGTCGATGAGACGATCAATCCGGATTATCTGGTCAACTTTTATGAGATCGACCGGTGCGCGTATCTTGAGATCTTGGGCATGAATGACAAGGTGGATTATACGCTGCGGACGGCGACGAAGGTCACGGGATTCTCGAAAGAGCTGTACCGGCCGGGCAGGGAGGTCATTTACGTGCATGTTTATGACAGGAACAATTTCGACCGGGATTATTTCGTGAGCCAGGTGCTGTCGGCGTTTAATGACATGATCCCGGACAGTGCGCTGGATTGGGAGATTTTAAGCCAGGTGGTTTGAGCGCGTGCGGAGCGCTCGAAAAAGTGGTGTGCAGATGCGCGTGCGGAGCGCTCGAAAAAAGAGGCGCGGCGCCCCCTTACTTCACCCTCACCACAACAACCTCAGGGTAGTCATTGATCCTCACGGGCACAACGCTGTTGCCGAGGCCGCGGCTCAGGACGAGCTGCATACCGGAGTAGTCGGTGACGCCTTGGTAGGGCTTAGGGAAAAACTCGAATTCAGGGGAGATCAGGCCGCCGGCGCCGGGGATGATGATCTGGCCGCCGTGGTAGTGGCCGGCGAGGACGAGGTCGGCGCCGAGGCGCTGGTAGAGCTCGTAATACTGGGGCTCGTGAGCCAGCATAATGACAGGTTTAGAATCATCGAACGCGCCGTAAGCTCCGTACACACCGGACGCACTATAAGCGCCAAGCGAAGCGTCCCCAATACCCGCGAGCACATAATCAGAATTTTCTACATAAGTGTCATCCAGGAACACCACGCCCAAAGCGCGCATCTCAGCGTAAAACGCATCGAGCTTATCCCCAGCCAAGCGAACCTCGTGGTTGCCGCTAACATAATAAACCGGGGCAATCTTTACCGCGCCTTCGATGAAGTCGAGCGCAATACTATAAGACGTGTGTGTCGAGTCGACGATGTCGCCGGTGACGACGATGATGTCGGGCGAGGCGGCCTCGACCGCACTCAGCAGCTTCGACTCCCCGGCGCCAAACACCTGGTTATGCAGATCAGATATCTGCACGATAGTTAGATCCGAATCAAGCCCCAAGTCGACTTCGTACTCGGTCGTGACGAGGTGGTAATTCTGATACAGGCAGAAAACACATATCAAGACCTCAAGCACCGCGAGCACGGGGACCACATAAAACTTGGGTTTCAGCGTCTTGTGGTGGAATATGCGCATGCCCAAAAACGCGCCGATGGAGCCGCCGAGCCAGGCCCAGAGGAGGAGGGTGCGCTCGGGGATGCGGCGGGCTTTCTTTTTCGCGCACGCCTTGTCGTAACCGAAAAGGATGAACGCGACGAGGTTGACCAGGATGAGCCAGTAGACGAGGATCATGAAGATTATGCGTCCAGGGGCGAGACGAGCTTGAAGTGCTTGCAGAAGTCTTCGACGACGTCGTTGTCATATGCTGCGGACCTGATCCAGATGACGGTGTTGCCGGACTTATAAAGAGCGACCGTGGTGGTTTTGGAAGAGTAGCCTTCGTTGTTGGCTATGAAGTAGGAGTAGGACTTCTCTTCGCCTTTGTCTTCGTTATCTAATTCAAAAGTTTTGGGGTATTTCTTGAAGAACTTCTCCGCGTCTTCGACGTCTTCGAAAGTGGCAGCGACTATCATGCAAAAGCCGTCATCGCCACTAGCTACAAGGGCCGTGACTTCGGTGAAATCGTATTTCGGTTTGTCAATTTCAAAACGGTAGATGATCGTATTGAAAAGGTCCCTGGCATCGCGCTTGGTGGCCGTAATATATGAATACCGCTCATCATTAAAGAAGCCGACAGCGTCATAAAATTCATCGTTGTCGTCGTACTCGTCATAGCCCTCGGCTTCTGCATACTTGCGGATCGCCTGCTGTGAGAATTTTGCTTTATTGCATCCGGTCATCCCGAAAACAACGCTCAGCGCCAGTGCCAGACAAAGGATTCTTTTCATAGCTTTCATAGTCAGTACCTCCTCCCGAATACCTTTAGAAAACCACAAATACCGCCAGATTACAATAATTCGGGCTCGAGGTGCTTCATGAACGCCTTAAGGCCCACGCAAAGGTCGTCGTAGGTCTCATCGAAATTATCCGTGTACCACGGGTCGGCGATGCTGCGGCTCATGCCCGCAAAGCCCAGCAGCGCAAAGATCTTGCCGTCTGGGTCGCCGCCTGCGAGGCGCGTCATGTTGGAGATGTTGTAAGAGTCCATGCCGATCAGGTAATCGTAGTACTCATAGTCGGCGCGGGTCATCTGGCGCGCGCGGTGCGGAACGACGCGGATGCCGACCTCGCGTAATTTGCTGACGGTGCCGTAGTGCGGCCCGTTGCCGATCTCCTCGCGGCTCGTCGCAGCGGAATCGATCTCGAACTGACCAGCGATGCCTCTTTTATTTACCATGTCCTGGAACATCGACTGCGCCATAGTGGAGCGGCAGATGTTGCCGTGACATACAAAAAGCACTTTTATCATGTATATAAAAACTCCGTAAACATTGAATTAAACGGGGATATTATATCAGATGCTCCGGTGTACTTGAGACAGCTGTCATGGTTCGAATGATAAAGAATGATAAAAGTAGGGTTTAATGTTTACGCTATTGCGCTTTTTGCAAAATCGGTAATGTTAACTGGACTTTAACGTTCTCTGGTGGTATTGTTTTTATAGGAATTAAGGAGAGTGAATATATGGAAAAGTTTAAACGCGAAAACTACTTAAGAAAAATACGGGGTTTTTATGACGATGACGATATCATCAAAGTAATTACCGGTGTCAGACGTTGCGGTAAATCAAGCCTTATGGAAACGATAGCAAAAGAAATAAGAGACAAAGGTGTTCCAGAGGCAAACATCATCTATATTGATCTTGATAAGCGAGGCAATAGAAGCATCAAAACAGCTGATGCGCTGGAAAATAAGATTGACAATTACAAAACGGAAACCGGACTGAAGTATCTGTTTATTGACGAAATACAAAATGTCGAGGGTTTTGAGGAACTGATTAACGGATATAGGACCGAAGGCGGATGGTCGATTTTTATTACTGGATCTAATTCTTATCTGCTTAGTGGTGAACTGGTTACAAAGCTAACCGGACGTTATCTGGAATTTGAGATGTTCCCTCTGACATTTGAAGAATATGAGGAAATGAAGCAATTCTATGGGTTACCAGTTGATTCTCAGTTGCAGGTTGAACTGGTGAACTACATTCAGGAAAGTGGTTTTCCAAGAACAATCTTCCTTAATGATCTTGCTGATAAGAGGAAATATGTTCAAGGTGTAATTAACGAGATATTTGAAAAGGATATTCGTAAGAGGGTAAAGATAAGAAAAAAAGATACATTTGAAATAGTTCGCCGATATATAATCAACAATTTCGGCGCAACAACAAGCATCAACAATATATGCGAAAGTCTTAAGAACAATGGGCTTGATATAGGAAAAGCAACTGTATCCAGATATATAAAAGCACTAGTTGATGCTAAGATCCTTTATGAGTGCGACCGTTTTGATATGAAATCCAGACGGTCATTAAGCGGTGAGAAAAAATACTATCTTTCAGATCTAGGCTTTTACTTTGCATCCAACACGGATAACAGAATTAACTATGGTCCGACATTAGAAAACATTTTGTATGTATATGCGTGTGCTCATGACTGCTCTGTCAGTGTTGGTAGAATCGGAAAACTAGAATGTGATTTTATAATCCGTAATCGTGAAATGGACTATTCCTATGTTCAGGTAGCATACACCATAGCATTAAGCGAAGAAACGGAGGATCGTGAATATCGCCCGCTTGAAATGATCAAGGATAATTACCCCAAGTATGTTATGACTACAGATTATCTTCTTCAGAAAAGAAACGGCATAAGGCATGTAAACATTTTGAGTTTTATGCAAACAGGGCAAGAATTTTGATGTCCGAGATTAATTTATTATATTGCTTAGTTACGGAAATGCTGTATCGGGCTTGTTTTTGGTTTTCGCCAATCCGGTATATGGGACATACCAGTCGGTATAAAGTCGGTATAAAATGTGCTAACTTTACTCCGCAAACGCAATGAATTAAGTGATTTTCAGGTTTTCGGCAGTGCCGTGCCGTGACAAACGAAAAGCACTTTAATCATGCGGTTTTCTCCTAAATAGATTACGGATAGTATTTTAGCATGACGTTGGAATATTAACATATTTCAGACTATTTATAGTTTGTTCATTATAAGGTCCTAATAATGGAACTAACTAGGGAGTAAAATTATGGTGTAGATGAATATGATTTGATTCTGAATGGAGCGAACCAGAGAAAATGAATATTGATGAATTTAGTTATTTATGGACTACCGAAAAGGAAGAATGGGTTCTGGTTAACACAGAGTTTGGATATGCAATTATTAACAAGAAAACTCAAATGATGCTGCATATCGATAGTGATGAGCTTGAGGAAGCAATTATTCAGAAGATGCATGAAGAAGGAAATAAAATATACAAAGACATATTGGATGCTTATGCAGATGTATGATTACCGAGACTGATAGGAGTAACTATGTGGCCGTATAAGAATCATAACGAAGAGCAGTTTAACAAAACGATCGGATTTCTTGAAGATTATGCATTATCTTTAGGTGCGGAGTTTGTATGTGTTAAAGAAGAGAAATTTACGACTTATTCTGGAAATAACACCATAGAAGAAAAACTAGAAATGAAGGTTTTCAAGTTTGGTTCGGAATATTTCTGGTTAGAGGATCATTTCCTTCCGGATTGTCCGTATATTGTATTCTCGTTTGGAGATGCCATAGATACTATCTTTGAGGATGCAGAGCCCTTTCCATATAATTTGAGCGAGGAAGAACTGAAAGCGGAAGTAAGGTATTCCTTAGGAATTGAGAAGTATCCAAAGTAGACTATGGTTGAGAATATGAAGAAAAGAACGCTTATCAGTAATTTAGAGGTTAATGATGATATTGAAGAAAGTTGGAATCTATAAAGAATTATCTTATGGTGAAATGAATGATCCATCTATTTATGATGCTATTGGATCAGAGATTTCTAATAAAAAAGAAATATGTGATTACTTGAAAAGCGGTCATGTTCTTGCTGCCTGTGCTGGAATTGTTCATGATGTGATTAATCCTGAAAAAGGACCTATTTGCCCTCCGGATTGTCTCACTGATGGAACATGGGCTTGGCATGCTGACTTAGCTTATTATGTTGCGGAATATGATTTGAAGCTTGATGATGCGTTTCTCGAACATATGAAGGTTAATCTTTGGCAGATTCCTAAAGATATCGATATGGATTTTGATGATGTTGAAATGGAATAACGAATATGATTGATTTAGCGGTATTAGAAAAAGTCATGCTGGACAAATGTATAGAGCATTATGAGGATATGATTTGTCCCCAAGAGAGCTTTGATGAGTTCCTAGATAATATTGGTTATGAGGGCGATCGTACAAAAATCAAAAAGAAGTATGCGGAGAGAGACATGTCAGTCCCGCCGCTTCAGCTTCTGCGGATTGAAATGCTTAATGCTGTTCGCAGGACTGAACGCTTCTATAGGAAGACATTTGCAAAGTGCTGGATATATAAAGATGGTGAATTAATGTCTTACAGTGAAGAAATCGATCTTCAAAACGAGATTTCGAGCAGCCGTGTTTATCTCAAATATGCTGATTCTTCATTCTATTGGGATCTTGAACGAATGAAGGGATTTGTGAATATGATTTACGGCCCCAAATTCGGCCGAGGCTATGTATATGATATCAAGCAGGACGGCGATAACATAATCCTTGATAACGAGCAAATTAAATGGGTGTCATAGGCAGTTTCTGAGTATTATAAAAAGGAACATTAAATTCTGAGGAGGTTCTTATGTTCAGCAGCATAGTTACTGTTAAGATCGAGAAGGATGAGAATACCCTTCAGTACATTAAGATTATCAGAAACTACGACAATACATTATCGTTGAGCGGTATAAAGAAAGCTATAGAAAATGGCGATGTGGTTTTTTCATTTGATCCGGATGATAATCCGTTGATTTCAAATGGTAATGATAACAGTCATAAATTTAAGCAAGATTTTTTCATTAAGGCACTAAAAGATTTAAAGAAAGCCGGTGCCAAGATGGTCGTGTACGAAGAGAAATGGGATCTTGTGCATAATGAGTTTTCGACAGCTAAAAAGACAACCAAAAGAAAGAAGCAAGGAATAACCGATGATTCCGTTATGAAAGCAATTGAACAGAAATGGAATCTGCCTCAGATATATTTGGATTACCTGAAAACTCATCCGGAGAACCAAGAAGTGGGAATTGCAGCTGGTGAGACTGAAGAAGAGATTACTATAACTCTTTATGGAGCGAATGATCTTATAAGAAATCAGGACGGATATGCATATAATCCAATCGAAAATCAGATTATTGAAGATTGGAATCCTAATTTAGTTGTAATAGCGGATGCGGATGCGGATCCGTTCTGCATTGATATCAGTCTGAAAGACACACCGGTACTTTATTCAATGCATGGTATGGATGAATGGTGTTTTGATGAATACTGCGATTCACTAGAAGTTTTTTTAGAATTACTGAGCATATAGTAGTGAATATCATAATGCTGTTATGTTTTTGAATATAGGCATATGTTTATAGGGCATTAAATATTCCACACTGGGCCTTGGTTTCTTGGGGGTCAAACGGGGGTCAAAAAATCAAGAAAAATACCCTCAAAAGCCCTGAATTAAAGGGCTTTATTTTTCCAACCTAATATTGCCGTGACATACAAATAGTACTTTTATCATACTTATAATTTGCCTTTCAATTCTCAGCTTATAACTCATCCATCATTAAGAAATCTTTAAGTTTATAGTGATATACCGTACTGGTAGAATAGTCTATATCATCACTTGTTATGATGATCTTCTTCATTGTGTTATCAATGTTTGAGAAAGCAGAGAATTCTCTTTCATAAGCCTTGTCTTCTGCAACAGAATACGCAACCTGGATCAGATATGTCTTTCCATCCTTTTCAGCCCTGAAATCAATCTCTCTGCCTTTATTGTCATATACGGTAACTTCATACCCCATGAACAGCAGTTCGTTAAGGACGATATTTTCGAGATTGTGTGTAATATCATATCTGGTACCGGAAACCCGGATACTATTCATGGAAACATCTTCATCATAGAGTTTGTAATAATAATTCAGTTTGGACTTAGCTTTAGGAGAGTAGAGAGCAACATCTGCGATTACATATGCTTCCTTAAGATATCCAAGATACTTAATAACAGTCGGAACCGAAACGGATATGTTCTTTCCTTTCATGTAATCCGATATTGACTTTGCGCTGAAGATACGCGCGTTGGATACCAATATATAATCTACTATTCTTTCAAACTCTTCCGTTTTGCGTATCTTATAGCGATTCTCAAGATCGTTATATACGATCGTATCGTTCAGATCGTTGAGATAACGCCTTTTTGCGATAATATCGTCTTGTGCAAGCGCGGCAGGGAAGCCGCCCCAGACAAGATAATCGGTTATGCTGTAATCTTTACCATTCTGTTTTGCATATTCCAGGATTTCTTTATATACGAAAGGTCTTATCCGGAACGATATATATCGGCCGGAAAGTTCCTTGGTGAACTCTTTGGATAGAAGTTTGGAATTGCTGCCCGATATGAAGACCGAGCAATTTTTCAATCTCAAAGTACGGCAAGCTTCATTCCATTCTTTAACATTCTGTATCTCGTCAAGGAACACATAAAGTTTTTCTTTTTTTATACACTTACCGACATAGTCGATAAGTGAATCAGCATCAGGAATCAGGTTTCTTGTCGGCTTAAGATCAAAGTCAAGAAAGAGGCAAGGCTTACCTGCCGCTTTTATCTCATCCTGAACCTGTTCCAGGATGACAGACTTTCCGCACCTTCTTATTCCGGTAATGATCTTGATCAGATCACTATCGTAAAATGGCCGGATCTGCTTTAGATAGTGTTCCCTTATTACCATGTTGATACCTCCGGTGCTTTGAGTTCAAGATGATTCTACTTTAAGATTTTACCGACGTCAATAAAATCTTAAAGTAGAACTTAAAGATAATCCTTTGTTCTGCAAAATCTTAAATACGTTTTGTTGCGAATAAATGCTTGAAATTTACCACACCGGGCCTTTGTTTTTCCTGGGGTCAAACGAGGGTCAAAAAATCAAGAAAACACCCTCAAAAGCCCTAAAATAAAGGGCATTGTTTTTAAGTCAGCAGAGTGCCGTGACAAACGAAAAGTACTTTTATCATGGTTACGATTTACCCTTCCGTATTATGTACCTTTGCAATCTCAACGAGCTTTTCAAGCTCATCCGGTCTTTGCTTCAAATACATCTCCTGTTTTCCGGCTTCTTAATAGATAGCAGCAACGAGCCCCAGCGTTTCCGAGTCCCATTTTCTTTCATTAATCAATGAGTAATTGAAGTTTCTCATTTCCTTAACCTTCCATCTATTCCCTAAAAAATATTAGCACGCTTTAAGGGAATATTAACATTGTTGGGAGATAAAAAATGTTGCATGTGCATACCCGGCGGTGTAACATAATTTTGTAAGCATACATTATTTTTTTGTCCGAAAACGACTTCATATAATTTAGGTACATCAAGGGTCTTATTGCATTTTAAGTGCACTCTACTAAGCACATACCATGGGGGGTATTATTGTATGGCTAAGTATTCTTGCAGACCGGCACCGAAGAACCTATTGTCACCCAAGCAACCTGCTAAGAAAACAGGCTTTGCCAAGCCTGTCTTGATCGCTGTCCTGGCCGGTGCAGCGGTAGTTGTCGGCGCAGTTGTATGGATAGTAATCGCTACGATCGGGAAAAAGCCCAAGGACATTAACATTAACACTAACATTAAAGCTGACGGCGTCTTCGTAACCGAAGGATCTGTCAGCAGCAGTGCTGTAACAGCAGAGAAAGAAGGCGTCGTAAGCGAGGTCCTTGTAAGCGACGGAGATCAGGTCTCCGCCGGGCAGCAGATAGCACTCCTGGACTCTGAAGAAGCCCAAACGAAGCTTGATGAATTGACGGCAAGACGCGACAGCGTTGATAAAGTCACTTTCGATTCCAAGAACGATCCCATTACGGATGACACCAAAAAGCTTCTGGACATAAAGTCACAGTGGATCACGGCATCCTCGGAGCTTGATACCAACAAGGCTCTTTTGAAGACAAAAGAGAATGAACTTGCAGAGCAGCAGAAAAAGGTTACAGAAGCCAAGAACGCTCAAGAGGAAGCGTGCAAAGCTTATAACACGATCTCCGCCACGACAACAGCCGATACGACTTCACAGCAGAATGCATATAATGATGCACGTTCTGCGCTTCAGACAGCAATGGACGATCAGGAGAGCGCAGAAGCAGCACTGGCACAGGCACAGGATAAACTTGATGATCTTCTGGCACAACTAAAACCATTTGAAGATTATCTGGCATCAGCGAAGAATGCTCTCTCGGAAGCTCAGGCTACCGCAATGTCTGCTAAAAGCCACATGAAAGACATGGAATCAGATATGCTTGCTGCAAAGAGCAATTGGGAATCCGCAACATTTGCCTTCCAGAACGCCGGACCGAATGAGGACAGACCGGCACTGGCTGCAGCGGCTGATGCTGCAAAGTCATCTTATGATAATGCGTACGACTCTTATGTAGATGCCCAGAGAGCATACGATACAGCAGCATCTATGGTTAAAGACGCGCAGGATAAAGTTGATGAATGTCAGAAACCGGTTGATGATTTAGAGCCAAAGATTGCTAAAGCACGTGAAGAACTTGCAAGCGCGCAGGATCTGGCAGATGCATGGAAAGACAAAGTAGCCGCTGCACAAACTACTTGTGACGAGGCAGAAAAGGCTTATGAAGATGCCAAGCAGGCCCAGGCAAAGCGCCAGGCAGATATCAGCAATGCCTATACTAAATATCAGGAAGCTTCAAATGCTTATTCCAAAGCAACCAAGGATCTTACAGTCCTTCAGAACAGCGTGGACCAGCTTAAAGCCAGGATAGCAGTTCAAGAGGCAAATCTTACCAAGCAGGAAACCGAACTGCTCCAGAAGTTCAACTCCACCAAGGATTCTATCCTCGAGCAGCTGGATCAGGAGATAGCTGAGAACAAACAGATAATCGAAGAAGCTGTTATCCTTTCCACGATGGACGGTGTTATCTCCGGGATCAATATCGCAAAGGGAGATGCCGTCGAGCAGGGCACTACGGTATGCGATATCGTATATGATTCGAACACGGAGCAGAAGGTCATATGTTATGTTCCTGCAGCAGAAGCCGGCAAACTCAAGACCGGAATGAGCGTTGATATAGTTGTTTCCGGATTCGACGAAAAGGAATACGGCCACTTGGAAGGCACCGTCCAGAACGTTGCCAAATCCGGGTCTTCACAGGATAAGGTCGCAGTCACAATAGCATTGCGCGCTGATTCTGATACAGTCAGCGGCTTCTGGTGGTCCGCTAATAATGGCGCTTCAGTAACCATCGCAGACGGAACCGCTGTTACGGCAGAGTTTATTGCGAAGGGATAATCGAGGAAGGCGATAACAAACGATTGGAAACATGACAACAGCCGGACAGTGTTCGGCTGTTGGTTTCTTTATCACATCTATAACGAATAGAATTATGATTGATTCATTATTTGAACAACCCGGCTTTCCGGTATCTCTTCGATCTCATCCATTATGCTGAGGATCCATATCTTGCGGTCTTGTCTCTCAGGCTAAATTAATACAGCCGTGACATACGAATAATACTTTTATCATGCCTTACTCACCGACCTCATTCTCGATCCTGCCGCCGGGCACAAACTTCGGCGCGAACCTGACCACTTTGCCGCAGTAAAGGCAGGTGCCGGTAAGGGGCGTGGTGCCGTTGTCCAGGATCAGTCTGCCGCAGCCGGGGCAGGTCGTTGACAGTTTTTCGGGAGCATCGAAAGTCTCGGGTCTGGCCACGATCTCTTCGATCTTGGCGTTTATGACATCGGGATCGACGCCGCGGTCGGCCATGATCTCCATCATGGCCTGGACCATGATCCTGAGAGTCAGGACCTCGCTTCTGACGTCGTTGATGCTCCTGCTGACATCATTGACTCTTCCGGCATTGCGGCCCTCGGCGGAGATATTTTTGATCTCGCTCAGATTGTTGTTGTAAGTATTGTATCTATGCATATTTTTTCCCTCTTCCATAAGTGATAAAAATATCTTAACACATCCAAAGCGCTTCCGGCTCGATCGAAAAGCCGTATATTCACGCGGGAACTGTCCACATAAAGATATTTTCGAGCTTTTGATGATGACGATATAATGTATATGTCAGGTCAAGAGATCAACTTCAATGACAAAGACCCGTTCATCAATTCCGGTTGTGCAAAA
>JAEEGK010001492.1_pt1 | contig 58723 bp, 102 predicted proteins | sample 8958771 | NCBI WGS metagenome assembly JAEEGK01 (sample SAMN16246547, study PRJNA631951) | gut metagenome | biome: gut microbiome; feature: rumen; material: SC-attached | host: Bos | place: Iran: Karaj | collected 2018-10 | reverse complement strand
CTTTTCGCCCCATCCAAGGAGCTTTGCACATTCTTCGGTATTCAGGATCTTGATACTCTTGTACTCTCTTCCGTTTCTGATTATAGTAACCAGAGCGGGCTCGTCTTCCAATCTGCGAAGCATTTTTGATGCCCAGATTTGATACGCAGCAGCTGATCTTTTCGGAAAATCATGAAGATCGTCCGCCATTTTAGCTGCAGAGTAGAGCTTTTTCATGTCGAACTCAGTACCGGTTCCCGTAAAAAGGGTACGGTAGTATTCGACCGTTCTTGGTTTTGCTTTTGCCATACTTTCTTTTGTTGGTTAAGCGTTAAACATATTTTTTTTATTAGATTCCAACGTACTTGAGAACTTTGATCTTCAAGTCTATTGGTAGTTCTTCACCGCTGAGTTTTCCGCGATGAATTTTTTCACCATCCGATCCAATAATAGAGTAAACAACGTCGCCGCTTTCAATGTACGAGCGAGTATCTTTCTCAAACTCTTTGGTTTTCGGATTATACTTAGACTGAACTTCAGGGAGGTTGTCCCCAAAGCCATACCTTTCCCGTAGGAGTCTCTCAACTACGGGGTTGTCAATAGCATTCTTTGTGAAGGTAATACCAGCAATGTCGTTGATATTATGCTCTCCTTCATATATAATGCCATTCCCGGGCGCGTAGTCAAACATTCCTGAAGACGCCCGGCCATTCGTTAAAATTATTTGTCTCATTCTTCCTCCTTTTCATAGAGTTGCTGAGTAACCTTGCCCAAACTATGGGCTAGTGATTCGGCCCTCATTTGGGCTCTCTTAAGTTCTCTGCAAAGGACTTTATTTTCTGCCTCTGCTTTAAGAAGTTTTTCTGGATCAGGAACTTTTTTTGTAATCCGACCCAGAACAAAAGAACCGATAGTTGCAAAAAATATGCTACCGGCAATCAAGAAATTTTTCTTTTCTTTCATATTTGTTATATTGTTTGTTCATGGCGAATATAAACGTTTGCTAACATTAGTAGCCGGTTTTTATTCTCTGTTTCGATCTTTGATATTCCTTTTTAGGGGAATATCTCTGATCTCATCAGGCACGTATTAAACGTACGACAGAGTGGGTCTCAAAGGCCCACTAAGAAGTTATCTGAAAATAGCTAGTATAGTTCCGATGATAACAGCAAATGCTGCTGCCCACCCGAAAGGCGAGTAAGATACTCGCTTAAAAGATCCATCTGATCCTCTTTCCTCTACTGTAGTCATTATTTCCAGAATTTATGGGTTGATACCCAATTGGAAACGTCATTTGCGACGTTGCGGATTCCGTTGAACCAGCCATGTTCGTTGGCTTTGGTCCAAACGTTCTCTGTTTCTTCCACCAGCTTAGTGCCGGCGATAGCTGCGCCGAATAGTGCGGCGCCCCAGTGAATAATTGGTTTCCACATTTTACATATCATATGGTGTTGTTTGTTCTAGTCGAAAAATAATGGAAAGGTTTATTAAATTAATTAAAAATTAATTATACCCTTTCCGTTTATAGTCACTGCTTTAGGCTTCTCTCCCAAAGACTTCTAATATAGTACTAGGATTTCCTTTTCTTCCCTCCTCGGGATACTCATTCTTATTTTATAATCCTTATAGTCAAAGTTAACTTCTACTAAATTTCCTAGTGGTACTTGTCTGTAATACTTTCCCAAACTATATTGGCGCCCTAATACTAGATAGCTTAAATTTACAGTATCTAAACTATTTTTCTTAGTTCACTACGTATACATAGTTACTGCGCTTTGAGATATCTCTATTGAAATATCCTCTTCGAATATTCTCAATATCTCAGGCCTATATATCTCTTCGATATATAGAATAATTTAATTTTTTTTGTTAATATTATCTATCCGGTGATTCCCCTATGGGATCCCAGATTAGATAATTTGTGTCTAAAAAACCATATTATTTCTTTCCGCTCTAAGCCTATACTTAAAGCCACAGGATTCTCCTCCTGTGTAGAGTCAACAAACAAACTCTATTAAGCTTTAAGCCACACATATTTTAACGTCGCTCAGACGACGCTGGACTAATCACTTCCAGATCTCATTATTATAATTCCGTGTGTGCACCTTCCGTATGTTATAATAACCAAGTACTATTCGTTTCAAGTACATTAGAATGAAAAAAGACTAGAGTTTCTAATGTCTAGTCTCTTTAGGTATTTCTACATATATAAGGTTTTTAGGCGATTGTGGAAGGAGGGTTTTTATCACTTATATTACTTATATTTAATGTAGACGTATTAGAATTGTAGTACCAACTAGGGTCACTCGATGTATAAATTATTCCATTATCAGGATAAGTATTAAATCCATCTAGTTTATGATAGTCATCTCCTAGATATAGGCTATTGCTTTTTATAGTCTCAATTTCTTTTTTTAAGGCCTCCACCTGTTCTTTTAGTTCTTTAATTTCCTCTTTCTGTCTCTCGATCTCTTTATCTCTTTTAATCAATTCCTCTGGATTATCCATAACTTCTTCAAGATATTTTCTGAGATAATTTTTTATAAGGGGCATCATTTCATCCTCACTTTCCATTATCTCTTCAAATTTTTTCTTGACCTCCTTCTTTATGGTTTCTTCAACACTTTCTGATTCATAACAATCATTGTATGAGTAGGTAGAAGAAAATCCAGTGGTGGTATAATAATTTCCTGACGCATTGCACACTATTCCGTTTCCTATATTAGTTAAATTTCCGGAATAGGTAAAACTATTGTTATTTAATAAAGATCCTGCGTCTATAGATATAGTACTAGCGGAAGTATCGTTTGTATTTATAGCAGGCGCTGTGAGTGTTATAGTTCCGCTATTGTCTATATCAACACTATTAATTTTGATCGTATCTATTGCCATATTCTATTTCGTTTTCTAAATTTTCTAGTCGTATCAATAAGTTGTTAACCATATGTTCTAAGTTCCTTACTCTATCTAAGATTGATGTATTACTGTGTTCATACGGTCTCCAGGAGTCTAATCCTAATTTATCCTCTAGGCTTCGTATCTTAGCGTCAAGTATTTGCATCTCTGTTTTTGATGCTATAAGATTTTCTAATTTTTCTTCGCCATAGTAATTATCTCTGTCCAAACTTTTCTTCAAGAGATTTTTTATTATTCCAATTAAGTCTGGATCAGATTCTACTATTTTTGCTATTACTTTGTTTACAATTTTAATATCTACATCTAATTCATTCGGTTCCATCTTCGCCTTGTGGATTATTATTTACTATTCTTCCGGCTTCAATAAATTCCATAATTCCAAGTCCACGGTAGAGAACGTTTCCATAAGACCCTGAGTAGTGATTATGAAAATGTCCATAATACCAGTAATCAGTATTTACTTCCTTTAAGACATAATCTAAGTATCTTCTCTCCTCTAAGATTTTATCATACTGCCATTCTGGTGTCTCTGGAAATTTCTGAATAACAGGGAGAAAAGCTAGTGGAGCTGTGTGGGAGATAATAATGTCAACTTTATCTGGTAGGTCATCGTGTTTTTGAATTACGTCTTCCCCCGGCCACCACACTCTTCTGTCTTTTCCCCTTGATGCAAGAGTTTCATTCATAGCTAGTCTCCACCCAATATCAGTAGAGCAAGCACCTCCTATTGTATAAATTTTTCTTCCACATAAGTCATAAACGTTGTGGTCCTCAAGAAATTTAAGCCGAGGATAAGAATATTTTTCAGTATCTGTAAAGTAACTAGGGTCATCATGATTTCCTCTAATTACATAAACAATTACATCTGCTGACTCTAATCTTTTCTCAGCCCACTTATAGAGATCTGGCATTGTTTTATCAAATCCAACACCAAAATCTCCTAGAATACAAATATCAGCATCCCTAATCTGATATCGTTTTAGCGCTGTCCATATAAATTCTTTCCAATCCCCATGTATGTCACCACAGAGATATAAACTTCTCTCATTCATATCATAAGTAAGATTCCTAGGGCGTCAGGAGAGCAAAAAGAGAGGTTTTGTTTACCTCTCTGTTTAATTATCTCCATAGTTATCGAAGTAACCTTTTATATATACAAACGGACATCCTTGACTACCTGAGCCTGAAACCAAATCCGCCAAGGAAGCTACGAGTCCAGTTATTTTTCTTGGAGTGCATCCTTGCGAAATCATTTTTCCAGCAGTATCTCCGGCTTCTTTAGTCTCTTTTTTAAGTGCCTCTTCAAGCTCTTCTCCCGATAAATTTTTATATTTATCGTCGACTAGATTTTTTATTTTTACTTCATTAGGCATTGAATCAAGACCAGAAGTATAGCCAGGACAACTCACCGGATCGAGCATCTCAAGAATACCACTAGGAATATCGTGATAACTTCCGTCTCCGTAGACACAGACTTCAATCTTCTTTCCAGTCCATTCTTCTATAGACTTTTGAATATTGTCAACCAGTTCGTTACAGAGGATGTCGCCTGGGAATAGTTTTACCTTATCTTCTGTGGCTTTATTACTTCCCCACAGTCCAAAAGGTTTACCATTTCCCATTAAGATATTTCCTAAGGTATAGCAATTAAAGGGATCACCAACCTCATCATCTGCAGAATTAGCTATAGAATCTACAATTTCTGAATAATCTCGAACGGGACAGACCAGATGATTAGATAGTCTGGCAAGTTTAGGATAGATCTTTTTATAATCTCCATCTTCTTTCCCCCACCACGACACCTTAACTCCTTCATCTTCACAGATTTCGGTATAGTATCTAATGATGTCTATACCAGTTACCTGATTTATGAGCTTATTTCCAACCTCATCTTCAGGACTTACTACGATAAATAGAGTAGACCCTTTATCCATACCTCTAGCAATACCTTTCAAGCATATTGCAAAACGATTTCTACTATAGATCGGATACCATAATACTAGGTGTTTTAGATCTCCAGTTTCATCGTCGACATATTTCGTTCTTACATCTTGGGCTATTTCATCGACCGTAGCATATAGTCCTGCTGCTCTTGCTACTACGGACTCTGTAATGCATAAAATATCTCGGTCGTCTATAGGTAGCCCAGAATTTAGAACGGTTTTAGTTGCTATTTCTTGAATACTGTCTCCTTCTCGAATGATGGGAGCTCTAAGACCAAAAGCGCTTCTTCCTATTTTTCTTTTATTCTCCATCTTTGTGTTTTTTATAAATTTCTTCAATTTTATCTGAATCCTCTCTACTACAAAAAGCCAAAACTGCTTGTCTCTCTTTATCTTTAGTCGGTGAGAGAACAATTCCTATACTTTCTTTAGTAGCTATTTCGTAATCCACTATTCTATCTCCGCCCGGCTTTATAATTCCAACACTAGCGGAGTCAAATTTAGGATCAAGTTTATTTAAATAGTCTCTAAGATCTTGTACAGTTAATCTTTCTTTCATACATTTATAAGAATTTACGAAGATGACTACGATAAAACATATATGGAAGAAGGTTATAATCATCAAATCCATAAAGACCGCAGCTAAAGAAATCATGAACTTCTATAATTTTTGGCGTTTTTATATCTGGGTTATTTGACACCGCAACATCAAGCGTGTATGCTGGAAGGTCTATTCTGCTAATCTTATCTAGGACCCAACTTTTATTTGGAATTTTTGGATTTAATATATCATCAGGAACATAACACTTCATTCCGACTACCTTTCCTTCATAAACAAAATATCTCCATTCATCAGCTATTTCTGGATCAAAATGTGTTACCTGATATTTATCTGAAGGATCATAGTATTCAGAGGTTATGAATGAGTTTATTGAATCGTAGAGACCGTTCCCAGGGTATTTAAATCTTGTTTCCGATTTTACGTACATCCCTCCTCTCCATTCAAGGCTTAGCAAACTATCTATTCCTATTGTTTTACTAGTTAATTCCTCTGTAGACATGGAACTAGTTTTTACAACCTTTATTTTGGCTAGTTTTTCTAGCTCCTTAATCCATTCAGGAAAGTCAGCACTCTTCACACTTCCATTTCCATATCCGATAGAATATTGAAAAAGATAGTCAGGGACATTTATTGGTTTAAGATCTATACCAAGGTTCTTATAATAATCTAAGCAAAATTCTAGACTTCCGATAGGACAGATTTCCTTAGAACATCCAGAATCAACAAATTCCACAATGTTTTCCTTAGGTTTCCACCAGTCCCACCATTCTTTTGCTTTCTGCATAGCAAATACAAAATCTAGGAGAACTCCCTGTTGTAATAAAAATTTCATACTATGCTTTCTTAACAATTTTATCTGCTACGCTAGTTACAAGAGGTATGAATGTTTTACATCTACATTCATATCCAAAGCCCTCTACCATACCTTTCGCACCAGAATATACTTCATAAGATTTGTACTTAGGATTTGGATTGATATCTATATCTATGTATTTTATAGATATTCCGGAATCACTAAGAAGATTGGCAACCTCTATAGATGCCCATACTTCAGACAGCAGTCGAGAGGATCTGACAGTAACTTTATTTGTTTTCCACTTTCTATAAATACAGTGACCCCCTTTTCCGGGCCGATACATTGCAATTACAGTACAATACGTTGTTATAGATCCTCGGTTCTGACTATCAGTTCCAACAAGTATCTCAGTTTCTGGATACTTTTCTATATATGATCTTACATAATCTGATATATCTGGTACTTCTGTTCCATCAAATTTTTTAAACTTATCCTTCATATACTCCACCCATAAACATTAGCTCTTTTTCATTAGCATTTCTAAGTATGAAATCTGCCCACTCCTCAGATATCCATATATTATCAGGAACTGGGAGATCACATAAAAACATAGAAAGCATTTCTAAACCAGTGTATCCGTTTAGGCTTCTTGTATAGGTGTTTCGATAAGCAATCTTAAAATTTAGATCTGGCCGTTCTCTAGCCAAAGCATAAAGTTTCCTAATGCTTCTAGTTATCTCTTCTGGTGAAATTGACCTATAGCCATTATTTTCTTTAACTCTGAGATCTTTAGTAGGAATTGCATAAGAATTTCCCTGCAATCCTTCACCCTGGCCATAGATAGCCCCAAATTTTTCTACAGCTTCTCTCGCCGCACCTGCACCATGTCTACCTTCTGGATTACTTCCAAATACAAAAATAGTATTTTCTGAAGGTTCAATATTTCCTTTATAAAATTTCATATCACAAATAAGGAAAAGAGAAAGGAAAAACTAACTTTTTTCTCCTTTCATCTTTATTTTATACCAGAACTGATACGCTTCTTCCACAGGTTTTTCTAACCATTTTGCAATATAGCCCCAAATAAAGTATACAATATCTGCTGTAAAAAATGATACCCAAATACGTAAATCTAAATCTTCTATTAACATAACATACATAAGAGTTTTAAGTTATTAGTTTAAAAAAAAAGGAAAGAGCCTAACGGCTCTGTTCCCTCTTTTTCTTTCTGCGTCGTATATAGTTAGCAATACTAACCCCGGCGCTAATGATTGCAGTTACGATGATTCCGATTTTTAATCCGGACTTCACCCCATCTTTGTGCCCGCTTTTATAGCTCCGTGCACTGAGATCGTCCAGGACAGAATCTCTTATGCCCCAGACCTGTTCCCTTTCTCCGTGACCAAGATACGACTCACCAAGGTCGGTAAGTGGAAGCTCAGTTCCATTTCTAGTTACGAAGAGGGATTCTTGTAAATGAATTTTACTCATAACATATATAAGGCTATAGAGTGTCGCTGGCCGGTAAAAAAAAATAGGGAGGCGGACAAAGCTACTGCTATAGATAAGCCCCTATGAACATTTATTACTTAAGCTGGCCAGTCATAAATATATAAATATACATAGAGTCCCCTGTATTACCTACCAATTCACTTTACCCCTAAGACTTAGATCATGCTTCGCCGTAGCTACACAGTCTTTCTTTAGCCTTAAAGTGGTTTTACACTCTATATATAAGAATTTCAAGGCTTCTCAAATACCAGATTAATATTTTCAACTCTGCTATACACTTCCTGTAGTTGTTTTCTAATACTCTCTCTTGTTAAGGTTATTTTTAACGCCTCATTTGGTATAGCTTCCGGACCTAAGTATAGTGTTCTTCTAGAATACAGCTCATCATGAGAACAGAAGAAGTCTGGAAGAGCTTCTATATATGGGAAAAATGGAATTATCTCTAGGTTATCTGCATCCCAAGACTCTATAATTCCGTTATAGTCTATAAACGGATATTTCATAGGTTGAAGAGATTTTAGATATTTTATAAAATGTTTTATTTTATGTCTAACTTCCCACTCTTCACCAGAAGCCAGGGACATTCGTATAGGAGTTGGTAATCCTAGAGTATGAAAAAGAATATTTTCTTTTGCTTGATCTATAGCAATATCAGCATGATATGTTTTTGAATCAAGTTCTAATGCAATTCCAAAAACAGGAAAATAGTAATCTACCCTAAACCATTTCCTCACTTTTCCAGAGCCGACTCCCCCAAATCTAGAATAGAGACTACTATATAGATTAGTATTTGGGTTTCTAAAAGGAACTTCTGGATAATATTCATATTTCCACCTTTCATTCTTAGGAAGACTATTTACAAATTCTGAAAAATATTTTTCGAAAAATACAACATTTGGGTTATCTTTATATTTTTCAGAATTAATAATAGCCTTTCTATCTTTTTTCAGATCAAAAGTATTAGAAGAATTATAGGGGTCTATAATAAATCTACCAACCCTAGTAGATCCAAAAGATAAAACCAGCTTATCTTCTCTTTTTTCTAAGGCATCTTTTAATTTTAATATATCATCCATACACTAATAAGGAAATCCTTATATATGAAATGATATTTATAGGGATTAAAAAACCTGAGAAACCGATTAAGTATTTTTTAGCACATAAGGTAGACCTTTCACCGTATCATCCATCCCCAGAAATAACCATTGTAGCTTTCCAAAGGTCAAGTCTATGGAAGTATTTAGTGGAAGACCATGTAAAGTTTTTAACTTCTCTTAGTGGACCAGGATATAAAAGTCCTCCTAAGGTAGATATCACTATTATAGATAAAGTAAATATTGTAAGATGTTATGGTGTTTCTATTACTGGCAGTAAATGTTTAGATATGGATGATTGGCCAGACTGTAAAGGTAAGATTGATGGAAGGGTACAGTTGTATTCTATCACCAAAATTAAAGAGAATAGGATAAAAAAGAAGATATTTCTAAGAACCGAAAAAGAGTTCAGGCAAGAGCGTTTAGAAGATTTTTAAACCAAAATTATTATGGGAAAAGATTATAAGCACAAAGACCTTGGAAAAGCCAAAAGAGGAGTTATCAAGTGGAATGAAGTATCTGAAGGAACCAAGAAGATGATTGATAGAGAGAATTTTGATATCGGCGAGTTCAGAGAAGAGAAGGAAAAGAAAAGAGATAAAGCTTCTAGGAAAGACATGAAAAGGCAGCTTAAAGATTATGAAGAAGAAAAAGAAGAGGATGATTAGTCCCCTTCTTTTATTTCGTCCTCCTTTGGAATGATTAATAGAGATAATAGATAGACTATAACTCCACATCCCCATAAACAGGACAGAACTACGAATCCTAAGCGGACAATAACTGGGTCAATGCCAAAATATTTAGCAATGCCACTACAAACTCCGCCAACTACTCTGTGATTTAAATCTCTCGTAAGTTTTTTCATATTAATAGATTGATTTAATAATTGGTTTATCCTTTTATTATCGCTGTCCATCCAGCTTCTCCATGACAGATAAGATCAGGTCCAGATCCTAGAGGGGGATAGTCATTACCACACCCTCCATAGTATCCACAGACTGTACAGAAAGCTCCAAGACCTCCATATCTGAATCTATGCTTTCCTTGCTGATCACACCTTTTCCTCATATTCCAGTAGGTTTGCTCGCTTATTTCTTTTGGCTTATACTCTGGAAATACGTCAAGGATATCTAAGACCTCCCGGGCAAGTGATGTATGACGTATGAAAGTTGTCTCCATTGGATATTCATAGTATTCTGTTGCAAGATATCTAGTGAAGACAAATCCCTTCTCGTCTATCAGTTTCTTCGCATCTCTGTAAGAATACCAGTGTGAAAGATCTTCAAGACGGCTGCAACTTGAAAACCAGGAACGGCCTCCTTTCTTATATCTTTCGTCATATCCCATCGGAAGAAACTTAGTCTTACATTCGGGAAGACAGCCTAGACCCTTTGTTTCTAAGCACCAGTTTCCCTTCGAATCATACCACAGGCCGGCATCTGGTTTTGTAGATTCCAGCCGATAGACCCACTTGGCAGTATCTTCATATCCCTGTAGCCAATCGAGATATCTTTGATTCAGAACCCTCCATTTTTCTAAGGTAGGATTATGAATGATATTTGCGACATCTGTATACTTGCACGGGGGCTTAGGGAATGCATCAAGTACTATATCGAAGACCTTAGACGGACAGTGCCTTCCGATATATTCTTCGAAGGGAATTCCAAAATCAGTCGGGCCAAATTCAGGGTTAGTATTTTCAATGACCCTTATAAATTCTTCTGCCCAACTTCTAGGAATTACTTCTTCCCTAAAGTACTTGATTATTTCTTCTCTGGATCGCATAGAAGACGTTTATTTAGATATTCAACGACTCTTTCCTTAAGTTTTTCTGGAGTTTCAAAAACTGTTACCTTATCCTCCGGCCTAAGAATAACCTCATCATTCTCCTTAGGGTCAGAATAAACTTCGATATTTCTGGGGGTTCCGAAGAGGGTTTTTTCAGCGGATAACCAACCCATAAAGGTATATCCCTCCATGGTATCTACTGTTGCTACTGATCGAACATTGAACATCCAAACCACTTCTTCATCATCGGAGGTAAAAATTTCAATGTTCTTCCCCATGTACTTCTCTGATAACTCTTCCTGTGTCATATCTAAAATACTTCGTTTTCTTCTTCGTTTTCGTAGTCTTCATAGTCGTCAGCATCTTCTTCGGGACTAGAATTAATAACTTTTTCAAATTTTTTCAGAATATGTTCTTTCATATCCTGTTCAAGTCCTTCAGTAAGAGTTATACTGTCCATGTCTATGCTTCCTAAGTCAACTTTAATTTCTTCTTTTTTAAGTTTAAGAAGTTGAACTCGTGGTCCTGAATCTTCCCATCCTCGGTCAGCAAATATAGGACCAGAAGATTCAATTATAACTGAGGTGTTGTGAAATAATTTTACTGATTTTACATGTGAGATGAAATAGGTACATACCCGAGTTCGCTTCTTTTTTCTAGTAGCTGTAAAAATAACGGGCCATCCACAAATTAAATCTCTTAGGGTGTAGAACTTTTTTCTCTGTTCCTTAAATCTTTTAACTTCTTCAGTCATCTATTCCTAATCTTTTTCTACGTTGTGAAATAACTACTATTACTATAACTAAGATAAACAGAATTCCGGAAGCAAGTGGCATCCAGATAGGAGCAGTAGTCCAAATCCAGGGCCACGTAATAGCGCCAAATATCTTAAGAAGTATGAAAATAATTCCTAAGATACAAAAACAGCTGTAGATAGCTAATAATTTATGAGATTTTTTAGACATTATTTAAGTCCTCATCAGTTACGTCTTTTCCTCCTCTCATTTGTATGAAAGATCGGATAATTTCTGTAATTGCTTTCCAAACGCCACCACCAGTATACCCTGTTTCAATTTTATTTTCCAGAGTTCCATCATTACAGGCATCTTCAAAACTTTTACAAATTAACTTATCAATTTCCTCATTCTCGCCTTTTAGTCGTTCATGAGCTTTGAAAATTTTGAGAATGTAGGCCCTATTCTTATCATTTCTCAAAAATTTTTTTATTTCTTCAAGCCCGACATCAAGGTTTAGTGCCGGTTTTAAGATATCTAGTACCTCTTCTTTACTTTTAATAAATTCTAGGGTCTCTTTTCTAGTCTGTTTTTCAGTCATAGAGCAGAGGTGTAAGATAGCCAAAACCATATAGTCACTTATATTTTTCCCACTGCCGCCATTCTCTCGCATTTTTTGGAGAGTTAGTACAAAAGCTGTAGGATCTAAGTGCTCTGATGTAATAACCATCAGTCTTTTTGTGTCATTTCCTGGATCATTGATATATGATTCAAGAGTTAAAACATGAAATAATCTTTTGTGTAAGTCATCTTCTAACCAGTTTTTTATTTTTGCAAAATTTAGACTGGCTTCCAATTCTTCATAATCAAATCCTAAGTTCATATCATTTATAAGGAATTTGTCTTCCTAGAATAGCAAAATAAAAAAAAATGAGAACTAGGACATAATCCCTATACTACCACATTATTTTATATTTCAGAATAAAGCAGGAGTTCTCATTTTTCAGTCATATATAAGAAAATAAAAGGGGTCTAGTCCCCTTTTATAACTTCTACATCGTCATACCAAAAATCGCGAAATCTTATACCCTTCATCATTTTGAGATCCTTGATTGAATCGAATGAGATCTTGTAAAATTTTTTGTTATCGTAGCGGGATAGAGAAAATTTGATACCTACCACGTTATTTTTTCTGCACATTTCAAAAAGTGCATCTAGATAAGAGTCTTGTTCAAATGGCCCAACCTTAAGAGTATAGAAAACTCCTCCAATGTCGCTCTTAAGTTCTTCCATTAAACTCTCTTTACGGATACCCCACGTCATAGTAGCTTGGGAATCATTCCATGCAATTAGGTCGACTCCAGTATAAAAAGCAGGAGCTCCGTGACCCTCATATTTACGAAAATTGACTAGTCTCTCAATCTCTTCGTTCATCTCTTCTTTTGGAATATACCGATTTAACTTTCTATCGGTTAGTCTTTCTTCACGTTTTTCTGAAGACGATGAATTGTTTTGGTCAGTTTTTTTACTTTTCATCATGACCAGGATGGTAATTCCGCTAGCAACTGCGCCAGCTACAAAAGAAATCCAATTTTTCATATTATCTTGATTTAATTTCTATATATAAGGCTTTAGGAGGAAAATAAAAGGGGCCCCTAGTAGCCCCTAAGTTCGGAAAGTTTCGCCCGCAATAGATCTAGCTCTAAGTGGTGTCGGCTCATAGTTTTTTCTACGTCCTCTTCGCTTTCACAAAGAAGGACGAGCGATTCAATGCTTTTAACTGCGAACCATGCTCCGAAGAGTTGAGAAAGATACGGGCGAAATCCGAAATTGTTCTCGAAAAAGTTAATCAGCTTCGCAAAGAAGCTTGCCAGTGTCCGGTATAACCAGACAATAAATAATCTACAATCCATTTCCAGGATTGAAAGATCGTTGTTAAAATATTTCATATCTCAAGTTTTTCTCATTAATAAGGATCTGAGACAAAATAAAAAGGAGAGCATTGCTACTCTCCGATCAGAATTTTAAGTGCATCAAAGAGCTGGCGATTATTTTCTTCCCAACTGTCAACTATCTTATTGACATCTTCTTTTTCTTCTTCGTCCTCGCCAGTACGTTTCATACACCAAATTATAGCTCCGAAATGCCATAGTGCGCAATGCGCAAATAGCTTGGTGAACGGTCCTCTAATTTTTAATAGCATTTCTTCTACAACTATTGCTGGGGGTACTAATATAATCATCCACAGCATCATAAGACCCCACATTATATATGCAAGGCCAATAAATAGCCTATATCTCATTTTTTAAAGTATTGGTTCATAAATAAGGCTTTGAAGAGAAAATAAAGGGAGGAAATCTGAATCCTCCCTGAGAAACGAAACCTCGACTTTTGTGCCGAACTTATCCCCCGAGACGTCGGCCTTGTTGGACCCGAGCCGATACTGTGAACGACTGATCCGAAGTGTGGTGTTTCGAGGCGCATTTTAATCCGTTCCTCATTTATAAGGAATTGAGGCCTTTACTATTTTCTATACATCAATTTGCATGAGATTTCTTCTATTTTCCTTATCTATGTAATGATTAAAATTTACTATTATGATAAAAGAAAAACAGTTTAATCTTATTCTTAGAAAACCAGGCTGTGTAGATGAAATAATTGCACAAGGTAGCCAAAAGTTCGTCGAAGATCTTAGAATTAAAAAGATCCTAGATTCTGGTGTTCCGGCCGATCATCTTGTTATTGAAGAGGCCCGGGATGAAAATAACGAAGAAGACGTAGAAGTAAATTTAGGGGCTCTTCTTATCAGCCTTGGACTTACTATTCTTGGTGCATTAATTTTTAAGTCAGCATATGGAAAGAAAAAGTAAATTTTATATCCCTGTCGTTCATGATCAGGAGACTGGTTCATGGGCCTATCGAGGAGCGGCCGGGAAGAAGGAGACTTTAGAAAATCTTGAGTCTCTTAGAAACCAAGGAATTCAGCTTAAGGACGTAGATATTATTCCAGTCATAGAAAGTAGGAAAGATAAAATTCTAAGGGCTGCTTCAATTATCGGAGCAATTATTGGAATTATAGACTTTGGGACTATGGCTTGGAAATACTATAAGAAAAAGAAGAGTGGGATACGTAAAAGTACAAAGACTGGCCAGACTAGTAAGTAGCACACGACTGTATTTTGGAGTTTACGATCTCTTCTGCCCTGATCATCTCCTAATCCCAGGAACCGAATTATATACAAGACTCGGTTTATCGTCTCCCAATAAAATACAGGAAACGAAAAAATATCTTGACTTCACTAATCTAGCTCCAAAATACAAAACTAAATTTTGGATAGAGGTTATTATGAGGCCAGAAGAAAGAGAAGATCTAAAAAAGTTTTCGAAGATCAGGAAAAAGAGGCCGAAGGGGTCTCCTATATACGAGGCGCTCTGTAATAAAAGGATAGTAGATTTCCGGCTTATGTTTAAAAATGAATATGAAGCAGCAACAAGAGGTGTTTTTCCTTTCCGCTATACTTCATATTCTAAGAATCTAGATAGATATTTTAGAAACGTAATAATTCCAGGATATATACGGTACCTGGAGAGCGATTCGAGGGGAGAATCTGTTCCTTTTGTAGCAATACGATCTTACATTTCCTTATATATGTCAAAAAAATTTGGTTGGATATGATATACATTTTTATACTAATTAGCACTTTAATAGGTTGTGTATTAGGAACCGTTCTCTTTTATACTATATTTAAGTATATAGATAATGGAAGACTTCCACTTTCGCCGATGTTGACTCAGGTGTATGCAAAATTTACCCATGAAAATGGAGCTAAGGCATTAAAGAAGTTATTAAAATATGCTACACCAGTTGACATATTAGCACATTCTGATAGAGTTAAAAGTATTGATGGAACGGACTATGTAGTTTTAGCAACAAGCCTAGATAGTTTTGGCGGAAAGGCTGGAATGATCGTATATGGAATAGAAGAAAGATTTGTTGGACAGGAAGAAGACCCTCCAGTAACATTGATTTTTATTCCGTTTGATAGCCCTAAAGAAAGCGGATTAATGGATGAGTCTATAGCACTCATGATCACGCCAAAGACCTGTTTAGAAAAAGGTTCTTCAGCTCTTGCTACAGCACCCAAACCAAGAGCAGCGACAGCAAGAACTGAACAACTTAGTGATATTAAAAAGTTCTGCAAATCACAGTGCATCTTGGACTGTGGTGATGAGTGTGTTCTATCTAAGTATAATTCCAAGATTTCTAAAAACTCTACAAAGAAATGAGTATACTAGCTACTGTATGTATTTCAATTTGTACGTTTGCCGGAACTTTCTTCTTGGCTTCGTTTATTAATAGTAAGTGCAGGCCAGGTAGCATTCTTCTAAAGTTTAAAATAAAATTAGCACAAAATTCTGCAGAAGATTTAAAAATTATCTGTAAAAATAAATGTGACGTAATTGATGTTCCAGGATCTATAATAGGAAAGTTTATTCGAATAAGAGCAAGACATATCGGGGAAGATACTATACTTGGAGAAGGTATGGTTATGGCAACCCATCTTTCGCAAATCTCAGGCAAACTTGCTGTTTGTATAAAACTATTTACAAAAGATAAAGAAATAGAGACAGTAAATATTCCTGTAACTCAAGATAGATCTAATAATATTTATATAGAAACAGAAAGAGTATCAGATGGCGTAAGATATTCAAAAGAAGGGGATATTCTTAAGGATCTATCTAATTTTTGCAATAATCAATGTATATTTGACTGTAAAGACTGTAGCATAGCAAAATGGCGTACGAAAAGTTAGAGAATAGAAGAGTTAGGGTAGGGAAAAATATTTACCCAGACTTTGATGACCTAAGATGGGAAGAGATTCTTAGAAGGTACGGAATTGAAGTTCAGTTTCTACTAGATGACGGCGTTGTCTTAGAATATCCAGAAAACCTAGAACCTTTCCCCAGTCCAGGAGATGTAAGTTTCTATGATACAAGAGATAAAGCCAGAGTTATAACTTGGTGTGAAAATTTTGGAGAGATAGAAATAATGGGCCCTGGGGAAGAGATAATAGCAACGATAAAAATATTAGACGGATATGATCAATCAATGGAGTGAGATAGATCTAGAAATGTTTTATGAGCTCTTTGATTTTTATAGAAATCATGGAGGGACTTCCGAAAATAAAGTAATAGAGATTCAAAATTTATCTGGTAAATATTATGAAGAGGTTCCTTATACTAGGATATTCTTAGGATCAAAGATAAATCCACTAGACTATAGAGAGTGGAATAGTGGAATCTGTGCAGTCTTTGATACTTTCAAGGATACACTAGGAAAAGAAGAAATGGAAGAGGAGTTTAAAGTCCTTAATCTCTGTTTCTTTGCAGAGAGCGCTGGCCCAATGATAACCCCGTTTGGTCCAACTCCAAAAAATATAGATACTTTCTTTGCCACTTCTTTTGGAGATAAAGAAAAAATGAATAATACACCTATGGAAAGAAAGGGTGGATATTCTAGACTTATTCTTTGGTATACCAGAGATAAGGATGGGAAAATAATCTATGATATGTCTAGGAAGAAAACTATACTTCCAGATACTAAGAGATATATCAGAATAAGAACTATGGATTTTTCCGATTGGAAACTAGCAATTGAAGATTCTATAATTCACGCAAGAGTTCCAGATTATTTTTCAAAAGATGATGTCAAGAAAGAAGATTTTGGAAAAGTAATAGAGTCAGAAGAGGAGGACTAAATTAACCTCCTCTTTTTTCCTTATCTATGATATGGAAAAATTATTAGAATTAGATGACATTGGATTGGTACCTGCACAACTTAATACAGGAAACCAAGAATCTAAGTGTGATTATTTTGTGTATGATCAGGCAGATGGTAATTTTAAATCTCTTCCAATATTCACTAGTCCGATGGATAGTGTAGTGAATGAAGAAAATTGGAGAGTCTATTACGATAACCTGATTAGACCAGTACTTCCTAGAACATCTGATATTAAAATCAGATTAGAAGGATGTGAGTATATTTTTGTAGCCTTCTCAATTCCGGAAGTTAGAGAGAACTTCTTACAGTACAGAAGACAAGCACCAAGACAATTTAGAGTTTGTATAGATTCTGGAAATGGACATGATATTGAAGTCTTTAATATAACAAAAGAACTGAAGAGAGTTTATGGTCCTCAGATTCTAGTTATGATAGGAAATATTGGAAATCCTAAGACCTATATAGAGTGTTGTCAGGCGGGTGCAGATTATGTAAGAGTTGGAATGACTTCTGGATCTTTGGTGAATGATAACAGGGGATTTCATTATCCTATGGCATCACTTCTACTAGATATAAAAGGGATAAAGACTTCCGCCTGTGTTGGTATGAAACATCCAGCAATTATAGCTGATGGTGGAATATCTACACGACAGGATATCTTAAAAGCTCTTGCCTTGGGAGCCGACTATGTAATGATAGGGCGTCAATTCGCTAGAATGGTTGAAGCTGCTGGAGTTATGTTTAAGACGGTTCAAGACTCTGAAGGAAAACATGAAGAAGAGGTTTTACGAGGAGCTGCCTTAGAGATGACTAAGGAAGAACTTAAAAGGCAAGAAGTAAAAAGATATTATGCTGGAAATACAACCTATCAGATTCAAGCTAAGAGAGACGGGTATTCTGATGTTCATGATTGGTCTGGAAAGCGTAGGCCTTGTGATTCAGAAGTTACTACAGTTCATGTAAGTTATCATATTGGAGATTGGCTTAACGATCTTTATGAAATCTTTACGTATGGATTTACTATGGCTGGTTCTCTTAAGTGGTCTGAATTTAAAACAAAGATAAATATATGTCGAATAGAGTAAGTGTGAATATTGATATTTGGCCTTTCCTGATGGTTCTTATTATAATCTTATGTCTTCTTAAGTGCTCTGATAATGTAGAAAAGAAACCAATAAAACCATTTAAGGAAGAGGTACATCAAGTAATTTGTTTATCAGAAGCTGGAGACACTATAAAGGTTTGGAAAACTTATGACATTCCGGGAAGATGGGAAAGTCAGGGAATTATCTGTTATACCTTTAGAGACCTCGAGACAGGAAAACCAGTTGAGATTAGAACTAGAACTGGAATTATAGTATGGCAATAATACTTTGTGATTTTGATGGGACTTGTATACCGCAGACTCCACATGGATTTTATTCAAGGAAGGATATAGGAGCAGTAGGTGTTCTATCAGATCTTATCAAGAAAGGACATAAAATTGTACTATGGACTTGCCGAAATAATTCAAAGAAAAATCCTTACAACTATCATCTCGTCGGTGGAAAATGGCGGAAAGAAACCAGCCTAGGAGAAGCGACTAGATGGTTCCGAGAAAATGGAATACCGCTGGAGGGAATAAATACCTATCGGAAAGGTGAAGAAAAAATCGGAAAGTCGCTGAAACCCCTGGCTGATATAATCATCGATGATACCGCCATTGGTTGTCCGACGATTAATGATACTATCGATGTATATAGTATTAGGACTGGTAAAAAATCAAAAGTCCAAAGAGAAACCAGATACGTCGATTGGAAAAAAGTTAGAAAATTACTTGAAGATAAAGGACTATTGTAATGGAAACAGAAATGAACATTGATCTTCTCTACACTAATGGCTATGCTAAAACTGAAATTGAAGCAGCCGTTGATGATATAGTTGGAAAAGATATCACAATTGATGATCTTCTTTCAAAACTTCCTGGTGAAATTCCATTTTCTCCAACCCAAGGAATGCGACTGAGTATTCAAAAATGTGGAAATAAAGAGTTTGATAATATAGTGTGGCAAGTTGGATATTTTATTTATAAAGATCCAGGAAAGAGAGATTGGGATGAAATACCAATTGAGTGCGAGAGCTCTCGAAATTTACGATTAGCACTATATAATCTTCTGCAAAAGATTAATAAAACTCTAGAAACCGCTGAGAAAAATGGAAAAAAGTGATAAATTTACTTGGGAGTTTGGTCAGCCTATTCATATAGAGGATAAAAAAGAAATTCCGGGAATTAGACCGGAATTTAGTGGAGAATGCTTAGACGAACAACTTGATAGAATTCTTGGAAATACTACAACTCAAGACTATCTGGATCAACTCCCTTCTGAGATATCTTTTGGAAATTCTGTAGCTAAATTAGAAATTAGCAAAGGATATCCAGGTAGTATAGTTTGGCACGTAAGATATTATGTCTATGAGAGCCTTAATCCTAAAAGACTAAACTTTACTAGACATACTGTTCTATACGAAAACGCCCCTGATCTTCGCCTAGCACTTCACTGGATGCTAGCAGAGATTAATAGAAATTATAAAGATAAAATAATAACCAGAGATACTGAGCAGCCGGAAAAAAGATCTTATAAGAATCTATCTATTTCTGAACTCTTAGATCTTCTTCCAGAACGAATTCAGTATCTCCCAACCGAGACTATGAAGCTTAGAATCTCAAAAGGATATTCGGGAAAGATCTGGTATGCTGGGTACTATACATACATAGATGCTCCGGCTAGAGATTTTCAGAAAACATATATAGAAAAAGTTACTGAAACTAGTCTAAGAGAGGCACTAGAAAAACTACTTCAAAAGATAGAAAAATATATAATCAAAGAAGATGAAAGTAACGGATAAGTTTGTATTATTCTGGGGAGGCATACTTAGTAATTTTGCCAAGTGTGATCCACCTATTATATATGGAAACACTCTAACTAGAGCTTTTCATAATCCAAATCAACCGTATCCGCATTCTTTCACACTGCCAACCTCAGAACACTTATTTATGTATCTTAAGGCAATCTATTTTAAAGATTACGATATTGCTAATAAGATACTAGAAGCAAAAGAGCCCAGTGAAGCAAAAGCACTGGGTAGACAAGTCTCTGGATTTTCTGAGGAAGAGTGGGAGAAAGTTAGATATAGAGTTATGTTCAGTGCTGTATATTATAAGGCCTATTATAATACAGCATTTAAGGATCTTCTTTTAAAAGATGAATGGAAGGATCTTGAATTTGTAGAAGCAAGTCCTTATGATAGAATCTGGGGAATAGGTCTGGCTGAAGGAGATCCGGATGCTTCGGTAAAAAAGAAGTGGAGAGGGCTAAATCTTCTAGGAAAAGCCCTGTGTGAAGTCAGGTCTTATATTAAGTGGATACAGTGGGTAACTACTTGGGGACTAAATGAATTTCATGAGGATTTAATTTGGTGTCCTAGTCAAATTTACTACTGGTTTATGGTAGGCCAAGAGATGAAACTGGTCTATATGAGATGGAGATGGTCAGATCCTTGGAGTATAGAACTCTGTAATGTTAAGGACCCATCTAAGCCACATGATTGGAGTTTTGATGACTCAGAGAAACTAGATTTAGGAAAAGAATATAAAGATTCTGAATATCAAGAGATGGAAAAAGATCTTCTATTATACCTTATGAAGAGATTTCCAGAAGTTAAGTTCCCATTTCAGATTATTCGAAAAGATCCACACAGTTGGGGAGGAACAAAAATAATATAGAGGGACATAAGTTCCCTCTTTATTTTGTAAAAAAAAAGAAAATTAAGAATGAGCGGATATCGAGGTTTAACGTAAATCGCCTCTCAATCCTGGAGCTCACCATTAATTATTATCTCATATATAAGGATTTAAGGCCTTTTCCTTATGTATGTAATAAAAACAATGGTTACAGGAATAGGATTTTTATACAATGATTTTATAGCGTGTATAGATAAAATAGAAGATAAATTTGCTTTTGTCTGGAAACACTGGGATAGTAATCTTCTCTGTAATCTTCCAATAATATTTTGGACTGATGATGTAGATTTACTTATACAATTTTTAAAATATTCTGATTGTGAGTTTTCAGAACAAAATGAAATAGAACTACGTTCTGAAGATTGTATACCTGTAAATTTAATATATGATAATAATGAATTATGGATTGGGTAGTAAAAGATAAGTCAACCGGAGAGATATTATCAGTAATGTCCATCTCTTGGGGTCCATCAGGTGGCACTGAATATGTAGTAGCTGGAAAAGACGGAGTTTATAAAAGGTATAAAGAAACTACGTTTAAGAAAAAATATGAAGAAATCTGTGTAGATTTTTCACATATTCTTCCAGTCATTACAGAACTTGTAAAGACAAACGAAGCTGCTAAAAGAATAGTATGTCCTTTAGCCAGACGATTACACCCAGGAGGATATTTTAAACCAGGATGTTTAGTATTTTTCCAATATGACGGATATTCTGAAAGATCTGTTCCAGAAGATATCAAACATCTAATTATGTACGGCAGCTATGGAAACAGTGACTCCAAAACGTTTATAGTTTTAGGAGTTGAAGATGATCCAACACGTTATCCGGATGATTCCAATCCTAAAGAATATGGAAGAGTTCGCATAGCAAGATATAGAGGACCAAAAGTTCCGTTAGACAAATATACAGCTGATTATAATCTCCCACTGTGCAAGACTGGTTTTGAAATAGACGCATATTATTTTCTTAAGAGATATGACATGCCTTACTAGAGTTAGATATCTTCCTGGAGATTTAATAGAAGATTCTTATTATGGGCCCACACTAATAACATCTGTAGAAAATATTGGCATAAAGGGACATCACATTAGGGCTGTATCTTATGGAATCATGACTCAGGACTATTACAGCTTTGTTGATACTAGGCATTCAGTTCAAAGTATTAATAATCTTCCGCCATATAGAAAAATTCTAAACAGAATTTTTAATCCGGGGAGAAATTATATATGTTCTAGTGATCAATGTGTTGTAAAGGAAATAATAGAGGAGTGTATGTATTGTAATTATAAAATAGATTATACTAAAGCAGATAAGGTATTCTTTCCCGAAGATAAAGTGTGGTCTCCGATGGAAAAGAAGATATATACAATACATAGCTCTCATTTATGTGTACCTGTACTAAATGACAAGGATACAGGGTATGCTACAATTGCAGAAGATACTAAGTGGGATGATATTAGTTTGTGCGGATTTTTTAAAGATCATTTTGGTGGAGAGATAGATATTGTTGCATTTTATGAGTTTCTACTAGAAAGATTTAAAACAAAACCGCCGACACTATCCTATAAATCTTGGGAAACAGGAAAATATTTACCAAGAATGATAAATCTTTATAAACAATCAGATATGTTTGGATTTATTCCTGAAAAATTTAATATCTGTCCGATGTGTTTATTTCAAGATAGTGAGAAATGTAATAAATGTATAACCAAACACTATAAATAATTATGACAAAAGAAGAATTGATTGAAGTGTATAAATTGGTCCGCGATGATATTTGGATCAAAGGATACGAGTATGGTGGTGAATTCATTAATTTCATTGACTCAAATAGATTAAACAGAGAGACAATGAAATTTAAAAGCCCAGGAAAGCTAGAACCAGATGATAGAAAGTATGAGGATTTTCCTAATACTATTATCTATGCTGAAAATATAGATTTTCTAGATAAAGCCATCGAACTCAGCAGAAAAGATCCAGACACTGTAATTTTGAATCCAGCTTCTGCAAAAAGAGCTGGTGGTGGTGTTAGAAATGGATCTAGAGCTCTCGAAGAAATTATTTGTAGAAGAAGTAATCTCCTCGATAGCATAGAGATATATGCTGACAAGGAGACTGGATTGTACACACCACCTCTTGGAAATTTTGAACTTATTTGGTCTCCTGGGGTTAGTGTGTATAGGGACTCTTCTTATAATCCCATGCCAGCCCCGGTTTCAGTTAATATAATAACTGCAGCAGCCATTAATCATCCTTCATTGAATCTTGATTTTACTTTTGAAAGAAATCAGGAGGAAACCATGAAAAGAAAAATAAGAATGGTTCTACGAGTGGCAATTAAAGAAGGAATGACCAGCCTAGTTCTTCCAGCTTGGGGATGTGGAGCTTTTGCATGTCCGGCAAAAGAAGTGTCTAGATGTTTTGATGAAGTCTTGAAAGAGCCTGAATTTACTGGAGCGTTCTCAGAAATCTGTTTTGCAGTCTTAGATGACCACAATGCAAAACATGAGTTTAATCCAGAGGGAAATTATAAGCCATTTAAGGATAGATTTGGTAGCAAACCCTTATATATGAAATGACAGCAAGAGAATTATATGAAAAGTATAAAGAGGTTTTTATACTAGTGATGGAAACCGCTGGAGAAGAAACAGGGAATGAAGTTTATAAAAATGTAGAGTCTATAATAAACTCTGAAAAATTTACAACGCTTATAAATGAAGCCCTAGATTCTGGTTGTAGGCTTGATTTTGTTATAGTTCAAATGGTTATAGCTTTAGTTCTGAATATTCATAATCTAGAAGATCTTAGTGAAGGAGATTTAATGAAAGAATATGGTATTCCAATGTTTGAACTATATCTAAAGAAGCCAACAAGGGTTTTCTGTCAGCGAAATGGAGTTCCAGTTATAAAAGAATTAGGCTGGAAGGCTGTATTATATAAAACAAATAAAAATCAAATATGATTAGTGATCAAATAGGTAGGATCTTAAAACAGCGAGAATATCAGAATACATCTAGAAGATCAGAGCCTAGATATGTTCGACTGGAACCAAGACAGATTTTATCAATATCTGTAGTTGGCGAATATCCAGAAGATAACTGCATAGTCTATGCTAAGATTAAGAATAGGCTGTTTAAGGGACCGGAGATTATTATAGTTGATGAAGAAAGTGGATGGAGAAACCTCATAGATTATGAAATACCGTCTCCTTATTGGGCTAAAAATTATGAATTTCTCTATTGGATTCGTATCAAAAGCGGAAAACGAGTCTGCACTAAAGTCACTTTAAGTGCTACCTTTGACTATGCTGATGTAGTACAACAGCCATATATTAGGGTGCACTATAAGTCTGGCGATGATTTACTAATATATCCAAAAGATAGAGGAGAATATGTATATGTGCGTGATAAAATAGATGAAATGATGCATACAGACAAACCAATATGGATTAAGATATGATGTACAAAGAAAATTTTCAAATCACTGACAAAGAGACAGGAAAGGTCTATTGGATTTCCAGGGCCATGGCTGTCTGTGGAATTATTCTCTGCGTAAATCCGGAGAATAGAGAGCTCTTCTTCTTAGTTACTAAGAGAGGAGAGGGATGCCCAGATTATGTAGGATACTGGTGTAACTGCTGTGGATATCTTGGATGGGGAGAGACTAGAAGACAGGCTCTTATTAGAGAAGTCAAAGAAGAGCTAGGTCTTGATTTCACACCGTCTATTGAAGATATCTACGAATGGATGACAATGGACGATCCTGCGGACAACGCCAGACAAAATGTAACTACAAGATTTGTCATCCCGGCTGACTACGATTTCCTCAAGTCCTATGTAGACTCCAATCCAAGTCTTAAGACTGAAGAAAGGGGAGGTGAGAAGGAAGAGGTAGCAGAAATTAGGCTCATTTCCGAGCACGAGATTGACAACTATCTCTGGGCGTGGAATCATGATGAGCTTTTAAAGATGCTTGTCGAAAGCTATCATGAAGACGAAGAAAAAGAAAAGGGTGCTGAATAAGCACTCTTTTTATTCCTAATTCCTTATAATTGTGAGATTTAAATTAAAGAAAAGCGGTATGAAATATTTAGAACAAGTAGAAAAAGCTTTAGTGGCACTGGTAGAACAGTGGAACCCTAAAGCTAACATATATGCAGTTGGAGGATATGTTAGGGATGAGATAATGAATAATATGAAGCATGATCTCGACCTAGTTATTGATCTCGATGGAGATTCCTCTCCTGCAGTACATTTTACAGATTTCCTTAGGGATAATAAAATCCAAGGAACATCAGGTTTTACTGTGTATCCTAAATTTGGAACAGCAAAATTTGACCTAACTATTCCCTATGGAAATGGAACAAGAACAGAGCCCATCGAGTGTGTTATGCCCAGGGCCGAAGAATATAAGGATGGACCGAGAAAGCCTAGTGAAGTATCTAAGACTACACTGGAAGCTGATGCACAGAGAAGAGATTTCTGTTGCAATGCTCTCTATAAGGACCTTAAGACTGGGAAAATTCTTGATCCGACGGGACGAGGGCTCTCTGATATTGAAAATAAGATTCTCAGAACACCACTTGATCCTGAAGAAACCTTTAGGGATGATCCTTTAAGAATGTTAAGAGCTGTGAGGTTTTCTGCTAAACTTGATTTTAGCATTGATCCTGTAGTTCTTGCAGCAATGAAACCGATTCCAGAATATTATCAGTTATCGATGGAGAGGGTTCGGGATGAGTTTGAAAAAATAATAACTACTTGGGAACCTTCCAAGTACATCTGGATTCTTCATGAAAAAGGTCTCTTGGGGTATATTATACCAGAGTTTGAAGAGGCTTGGGGATTCAATCAAAATTCTAAATATCACTCGATGAATCTTACAGATCACATTCTTTCTGTTCTTAATAAGACTTCTTCGGGAGATAGAAGAGGGGTAGTTAGAGGCAGTGCAATTTTACCTTGGGCCGCGCTTCTTCATGATATTAGTAAGTATAAAGACTTCCAGGTAAAAGAAGATGGAACATTTAGCTTCCACGGTCACGAAAAGAAGTCTGCACAAATGGCTGAATCAATTCTTAGAAGACTTAAGTGTCCCGAGAAAGACATATCCAGAGTGTGTAAGCTTATAGAAGACCACATGATCATCAAGCAGTTTTATAATTATTCTGATGATACATATACTGGAACGAAAAAATATACCAGGAAAATAGCGTCAAAGTATCCAGACAGAAGCGAACTAGAATCTCTTATGAAACTTATAGATGCAGACAACAAGTCTCATGCTCCTCAATGGTGCATGCCTGGACAAGTTGATAGCTTCTATAAAGCATATGATGATGTAGTTTATGGTATTTCTTCTGGCATAAGTTCTGCATCTACGAAGCTTCCTATTAGTGGTTCAGACATAATGAATAGATATGGATTTAAATCTGGAAAACAGATAGGAAAAATAAAAGACATGCTTCAGGAATTATTCTATGAAGATCCATCTATGGATTCTGAAACTCTTTTTAGAATGTATGAAGCAGAATTTAAGGGGTCCGTCTGGATTTGGACTGATGGTTTTATGAATTACAATGCATCAATTATAAAACCCGTCAAAGAAGGAAAAGGTTATCAGATTGAGCCGTACGATTTTAATGAGTTTCTTCAACTCGATCCAGAAGAAGAGGAATATTATAAATCTCTTGGAGAAGATATCATAGAATTGAATGCCCTTGAATATCCAGACCTCTATATGAGAGTTAGGATAAATCGAAGATCCAGAGAGCTTGTTGATAAAATTCTTGACATTATGGATGAATTTCATCAAATGCCCGGATTCAAGGAAGTTGTAGTTGGCTTAGATTATACAAACGATGCCTCTGGATTTGTAAAATGGAGAAATCATAGGACGGACTATATTCTATGATAGATACAAGATTATTCTATTCAATTTCTGTTGCAAGAATTAAACTATCGAAGCTAAAAATTCCAGAGACAGTGGTTTTCAATTTAGATGAAGATCTGGATTGTGAACTTAAAACAACAGATTCTCAAGATAAATTGAATTTTATATATACTGCTCTGGTAGATAAATATTATAAGACTGATTATAGAAAATTTGTTAGATATCTAAAGTACCTAGAAAAACTGCTTCTAGATGCTGGAGTTAAGGCTGTAGTTTTTGAAAATCTCCTTGATGGGAAAGTATTCAATGAACATACAGACTTTTTTAAATCATGGTATAAAGAAAAATACAGAGCCTGGAAGCACTATTCGATAAATTCTGAAAAGATGGAGGATGAGTTGTTTGAAGAACTTATCTGCCACAGTAATAGAAGACTTATTAGTTTCTTATTTTCCAATAAATCAGTACTTAATATTCAGGAAGATGTGGCTCCTTTTAAAAGAACAGACTTAGGCCCAGAAAAGAATACAAAAAAAGTATCTTATGGCTGGACATGGTTTTGCTAACTGGAGAGCCTAAGATTCTTATTATTGAATAAAATCAAAGATATATGAAAGATAAACAATTACTTGGTTCCTATAAAAATGGAAATTATACAATTGCCATCTATAGTGATGGAACTAAAACGCGAGAAACAGAAGGCGATGCATTTATTCCTAGTTTTGCAGAGAATATAAATCTCATGATAACAGAAAGACCAGACCCTGCCTGTCCTTGGTATCATAATGTTGTATCAGAGGGAGATAATCAGGCTGCGTTAATGGCAGAGAATGAGATTGAGACGGTGCAAAGATATATAAAGAACCTAAGACCATTTACAGAAGTTACTATAAGCGGAAACGACTTAAGTAATCCAGAAATCTTGGCGTTATTAGTATATCTTAGGAAGAAAAAAGTTTTTTCAAATATCTTAGTAAGTCAAGAACATTTTATTAGAAACTACCATAGAATTCTTGGCTGGACTGAAAGAAGGCTTATACGTGGACTCGAAGTTTCTTTAGAAGATAGCGAAGATTCTGAATTCTTAAAGAAGATTCAGAGTTTTGATAGTCCAACTATTCATGTAATGTCTGGAATCTTTACTGGCGATGACTTAGATAATCTTGAGGGAAAAAATCTTAAAGTCTTCGTTCATGGATATGATGAGAGTCTTACGACACTAGACATAGATCCTCAGGATATTATTTACAATGAAGAGTGGTTGGGTGAAGCTATTAAGACAGAATTTCCTGATGCGGTTTCTTCAGTTACCTTCGATAGCCTCGCCCTAAATCAGCTGCATGTTAAAGAAGTGCTATTTGATGATGGAAAAGAGTTGTGGAATGAATTTTATATAAAGCCTGAAGAAGACTTTGATCTTTGCATTGATGCTGTCAACGGGGTATTCTATAGTGATTTTGATAGAGCTGATAGGAAACCTGTTGAAGATAAGATTGCGGATAAAATGTTTCGGGAAATAAGAAAACGCTTCGGAAGAAATGAGAATAAGCGCAAAGCTAAGTGATTTTATAAATTCAAAATACCACAAGGAGACCTTAGATTTTCTTAGTGGTATTTTACTTTCAGATCTGCACAAAGAATGCTGGGACTATAATATAGTTACGAATATAGTAACCCCATTTTCCTACCTTGTTAGCAGGGGCAGAACGGAATTATATAATTTTACTAGAAAAGGGCTGGGACTTACTGGAAATGTTATTATAGACTTTGAAGACTTCTCAATTAATGTTGTAGGTATAGTTGACCAATATAGTAGTCAGCTTCCAGAAGGAGAGACTTTTTACGTCTTCATGTCAGTTCGAAGAGTGTGGCTGCCAAGAAAAAAGCCAATAGTTCTTAGGTATTATGAAGAGCTTGTTTGCCACGATGGTAAATTTTTCTGCTACTATAAGTTTAGTAAGATACTATTGCCAAAGAACAGAAGAGATGTGTATAAATTTTTAACATGGCTCAGACTTAAAAAGCAAATACTATTTCCACCAGAAAAAAAGAAATGGTGTAGGGGTTATTGGCACAGTTGCGATTATTTCAAAATATTGCCGACGGATGTATATGTACGTGGTATTGAGATAAGTCTTGATCCAGAAATAATGATGGAATTTCTTAATTGGCAAAATAATAGATACAAGATAACAAAGTAGGTCAAATTCTTATATATGATTATGGAAACAAATAAATATAAATTATCACAAGAGCTTAAGGATATAATGGACTTAGCTTTTGACCACGCTAAAGCAAATAATCTTGGCGAGATATCTTTAGTTTCAGTAGAATACTATTTGATTCTAAAGTATATAACCAAGTGCGGAGAGAGAAAACTTATCAATGAATTTTTTAAAGACTTAAGCGATGATGCTAGAAATAAATTAATGGAAGTTCTAGCTGATTCATTAAGTGAGTCTGATAAGTATTGTCCACACCAAGATAATAGTGGATTTTCTGATAAGATTTTTGATAAAAATCAAATAATCGTATCTGAAGAAGTATCTAGGGTCATAGATAGAATCTCAGCTGCTAGAGATGTAGTTAGGGATCTTAGACCAGGTGACGCAGACGTGAATATATCTACAGAAGAATTTTTTCACGCCATGCTTTTTGAGAAGAATACGATAAATCAGTATATGAGAGATTATTTAGGAATAACAAATATGGAAGTTCTAAAGAAACAAGGTGAACTAGCAGGAATTCTTCCAAAAGAGATTTCAGCAGAACCATTTAAGAGCCCCTTCGATTCTAAAAAAGAGGCTCCGAAGAGTTCTAAAGATGACGACTCAGAGGATGATGATGCTACTAGATTTGAAAAGGCTGGAGAGAAAGCAGCAATGTCGCCGAGAAAAGCAGATCCAAATTCTACAACTCCAACACTAGATCAGTTTGGAATTGATATGACTTGGAATGCTAAAGAAGGAAGATATGATCCAGTCATTGGTAGAGATAAAGAAATTTCTCAAATAATTGAAATTCTTAGTTGCCGAAAGAAATGTAATGCAATTCTTTTAGGTGAAGCTGGCGCAGGTAAAACTGCATTGGTTGAAGGACTATCTCAGAAAATATCTTCTGGAGATGTTCCGAGAGATCTTAAGGGCAAAAGAGTTGTATCTGTGTCAACTACGGATCTCACTGCTGGAACTCAATATAGAGGTCAGCTTGAGGAAAGAGTTATGAATCTCTGCAAAGAGCTAGCTCAGGCGAAAAATGTTATCCTCTACCTTGACGAGTTCCATTCGGCGACTTCAGAAAACTCAACTTCTATAGCCGATATGCTCAAACCGTCTCTTAGTAGAGGGGAGATTACTGTTATAGCATCTACAACTCTTGATGAATTTAAGAGATATATTGAGAAGGATGGAGCATTGAAGAGAAGATTTCAGAAAGTCTTAGTTACTGAGCCCAATGCTGAAGAAACATATAAGATTCTTAAAGGAATCGTAAAGAAATATCAGGACTTTCATCATGTACGTTATTCAGATGCAGCCATTCGTGCTTGTGTTGAGTATAGTGAGAGGTATATGTATGATAGAAAAAGTCCAGACCGCGCTATAGATCTTCTTGATACTTCTGGCGCTCTCACAAAACTCTCTAGTCCTGAAAAGATGGAAGAGCTTGAGAGATTAGAAAAAGAAAGAGAAGACATCAAAGCTGCAAAAGTAAAAGCTCTTGATGACTCTGATTTTGAAGAAGCAAAAAGACTGAGAGAAGTAGGTCTTGAAGTTGATAGGAAAATAGTAGAGGCTAAGAAGAAAATATCTTCTGGAAAATCAACTTGGCCAGAGGTTACTATAGAAAACGTAGCAGCAGTTATTTCGAAAATATCTGGTGTCGCAGTAGATAAGATCATTCAGCCTGAGATGGAAAAAATTAGAGGCATGAGAGATGATCTTAAGAAAGTAGTAATCGGACAAGATGAAGCCATAGATTCAGTCGTTAAAGTTCTATCTAAGAGCTTCCTTGGATTACGAAATGAAAATAGACCCGTTGCATCACTTCTATTCACAGGGCCTTCTGGAGTTGGAAAGACTCTGATTGCTGAGAAGATTGCAGAAACAATCTATGGCGATAAGAAAGCACTAATAAGAATAGATGGCGGCGAATATGCTCAAAGTCATTCTGTAACTAAGTTGGTTGGTTCTACTGCATCTTTTGTCGGATATGGAGACAAAGCAGTTCTTGATCAAGTTAGAGATAGAGGAAGCGTAGTTGTCCTCATAGACGAGGTTGAGAAAATGAATCAAGAAATAATCAATACCATTTTCCTCAATATGATGGATACTGGTATGGTTAAGATGGCTAATGGAACTGATGTTAGTTTCAGAAATGCTATCATAGTGTTCACTTCTAATGAAGGAACAAAAGATCTAGAGCTTAAGGGCGCTGGAATTGGATTTGTCGAGCCTGGAAAATCAGAAAGAAAGAAGATTGATAAGGCGACCGTAATGAAGGCTCTGGAAAAGAAATTTAGACCAGAGTTTAGAGGACGTTTAACTGGAATTACTGTATTCAATAGTCTTGGAGAACCTGAGATGATGAAGATTTTTGACCTTGAGCTTGCCAAATTTAAAGAAAGACTTAAGAAGAAAGGCTATTCTTTAAAGGTTGGAAAGAAGCTCAAAGAGAAGATTGTCAAAGATACAGACACTAGGTATGGAGCGAGAGACCTGACAAAGGGAATAGGAACGATGATTGAAGATAAAATCGTTGAGGCTATGCTTAATCCTGACATAGATCTAGGAAAGAAGAAGATTTCTGTAGATCTTGGAGAAGGTGATGAGGTGTCTGTAAATTTTGAATAAAAAAAGAGGGAACTAAATCCCTCTTTATTTTTTATAACTTCTTTTCAGTAATTGCGCTAACAATAAGATCGACAGCTCCTTTAATATCTCTCCAGTCGCACACCTCATTTTGTGAGTGCATACTACGATTGGGAATTGCGAGATGAGCTGTTTCACAATTCTTAGAAGCAAGCTGAAGAACGTCAGTATTGGTACCTCCGGCAGTTGTACTTACTTCTTGTATTTTAATATCTTTCTCTTTAGCAAGATTCTTTAAGAGAACGTTGATTCTTATACTTTTATCACAGCCCCAAGCAATGATAGGGCCAGATCCAAGTTTAATATCTCCTATTTTTTCTTTAGGTCCGGACATCTCGTCGTCTGAAGCGAAGTCAACATCAATATCTAATGAAATATCAGGGTTTATTTCGTGTGCTGCTACCGTTGCCCCTCGAAGTCCAGTTTCCTCTTGAGTTGCAGCCAGTCCTATAACCTGATACCTTCTTGACCAGTGATCCTCGGGAATGTAAGTTCCACAAGATGCACAGTCTTCTCCAAGAACCTTAAGTACTTCTGCAACAATAAAGACAGCTATCTTATCATCAAGAGAGGTGGAACAAATTCTATTTTTTCCAAACTCTAGATTCACTTCTGGCCGATAGCATACTAGACTGCCTGGATGAATTCCAAGTTCCAAGACTTCATCCTTAGACTCAGCACCGATGTCTATTTTCATCTGAGACATATCGCGGTAATTTTCAGGCCACTTATCATTTTCGTCTAAATGCATAGCTTGTTTAATCACTGCGCCCTCTAGTTCTTCACCAGAGTCTAGGAGAATAGATACCTTAGACCCCGGAAGACAACGATTATCAATTCCGCCCGTGTAATGAATAGATATAAGGCCTGAATCATGAATCAAGGAAACTCTAGCATTAACCTGATCTATATGGCCTGACAGAAGAAGTTTAGTATTACCAGTACCGACGGAACGTGCACAGTTTCCCATTCTGTCCTGATAATAATCAAGAGGAAGAGCTTTGAATGGAAGATTATCTTTTAAAAATTTCTTCCAAATCTCAATAGCCTTTTTCTCTTGTCCGCTAGGTGATGATGCTTCTAATAAATCTTTTAAAAATGTTTTGTCTGGTTTTTCAAATTCTATCATTTTCTTCTAAGTATTTTTATTGAATGATCATTTCTTGCAATATCAAAATATTTCCATAGATCTATTATCTTGATCTTCTGATTTTCTGGAAAATTTAGAATTCTTTCAATATTATCTAGCTTATTTCGAACTAGTGATTTTTCCCAGACAGAGCCAATAGGAAATTCATAAAAAAGTCTATCCCTAATCTCTTCATCACTAGGTCCTTTTGAAGTCCATATAGAGTTTTTATTTAAAAATTCTGGTTTGAGCTCATCAAAACTTTCTTCTAAAATTTTCTGTACTCTAAGAGAAGACACTATAAATTCTGGAAATATTCTAGGTCCTTCAGATTCCAAAAACTTTTCTTGCTGTGGTCTAGTATTAAAGGAATACAGTTTTTGGATTAATCCTTTTTCTTCTCGATCCATTTCCATGTATTCCCACCCTAAGTCTACATATTTTTCAGGCCAGAGTGAGTATAGATAAGAGAGTAGGTCATCTCTATATACTATCCAAGAATAATCTCCTTTTGGAAATTCAATATCATGTAGAAGCCCAAATTTAATCAGTTCTCGTATTCCATCTTCAAATTTGGATACTTTTTCTGGAACTTGATATATTCTTTTGAGCTCTACTTCAGGAGGTTCTGGAAGGTCTTTGATTTCTTCCAAAGCATCTATTACCTCAATCCTATAGTAATCTTCCTCACCAGGGATTATCCAAGGTCGAAGAAATGCCTTAAGAGCGCTAATATTCCAAGAAAAAGTATAGATCAAGGAATATGCATCAGGGTCTTCTTTTTCTGGAATACTATAATTTGATTTTATCCAAATACGATCTTTGGACTTATCTTTTATAATATATATCATATCATAAGTAAGGAATTGCCCCCACTTTTTTAGCAATTTTTTCAGGAAAGCCTTATATATGAAATAAGTCAAGGAAAGCTATTTCAGGGATAGGCTCAGCACGTTTATTTCTTGTTGTGGAGATACTATAGTAGGCTACTATAGCTATCCCGTCAAGAGCGTGTTTGAGTCTTTTCTTTTTTTAATCACTAAAACTAGATTATATGAAAGAACTAATAATAATAGGAATAACTGTTCTTGTTCTCCTAGTTCTATGTTTTGTGGGATATAGGGTAGGAACAAAGGACCAAAAATATGAGAGAGATACCGGCCGAGATTTTGCTTCTCATCGTGATAGAGATTTCGGCGGTGGAATGTATGGCGGAGGATATGGAGGTGGATTTGGAAGACCTAGAACTAGAAGTTATGATGATTCATCTGATCCGTATGACTTGAATGAACCAATCGACAGTGTTTCCGCCGATGAACCAGAAGAAGGGGATTACGAAGATTTCCCGGCCGATGAACCTAAAGCACCAGAATTTTAATGGAATTTTATTTATGGTAATATTACGGAAACTAAAGTTCTTTGCCAGCGCTGCACCTTCATCGACACAATTAAAGAAACCGCTAGAGGACGCCAAAAAAGAAAATGCAAAATTTCTTCAGAATCTTCAAAAGCAGGGATTAGATCAAAAGACCCCTATAACACCGATTGGAGATATGAGGCCTGGTGTTGTATCTGCACCAAAGTCACCAACTTTTAGTAATGGAGCTGATAACGATTCTCTTCCAGAACAAGAAATTGATTTTGATAATGGTGACACAGAGGATTATTAATAGAAAATAAGGAGTTATGAAAACATGGTTTGCTGAGACTTGGTATCTTGTGAAAACCCTGTTCTCCAAGATGTCAAAAGAGAATGAACACTTAGAAGTTGTTCAGATGAAATATTATCCATGGCCGGGCTTTAGTGCTATGTCATGGGCAGGAAAATTAATAACAAGAAAAAATCCAGGTAGTATCTCTATCTGGACTAAGAAACATGAGGAGATACACCTTCAACAGGCTCAGATGATGGGTAAGACTTGGTTTCCCTTCTATCTTAAGTACTTAGGGGAATATCTTCTAAATCTCTTCTTTACGTGGACTGGATTTTCTGGAAGCTATTATCTTATATCTGTAGAAAAACAAGCCTATGGAAATCAGGACAATCTAGAATACCGTGCCACAAAAGAAAACTTGAAGAAATATAGAACTCCTCTTTTCTTACGTCATGAGGAGTGGAAAAAGAATAAAAATAATTGGAGGGCTCATTGTGAGAGCATAGAAGAATGATACTACTACGACAAAAATTGTATTCTAAAGCAGATCTTGAAGGACTTACTGAAAAAGGAAAAGAAGAACTTCTACAAAAACGAAATGAACTAGCTAAACAGTTTAAACAACGAAAGGCTGAAATAGATAGAAAAGCGGAAGAGAGTATTAATAGAATTGAAGAAGTTTTTGAAAAGGGAAGTAAGCCTTACAAGAAAGCAATTAAAAAGGTTAATGATAATTGGAAAGAAGAATTAGATAAGGCTGGAAAGGAGCTGAATGGAAAAAAGTATGGCCTAAAGAACTACCTCTATCAGGATAAACCAAAACCAAAAGAAAATCTAGAAAATTTTGCCAAGTCTTTCGATAAACCAAAGCCCAAGGCTGAGGTTGAAGTTGAGGTTGTTGATAAAGGAAAAAAGAAACTTTCAGAGATTCTAAAAAATAATAAAAAAGGCCTTATAATTGGTGGTTCTGTTCTTGCCGCTTCTGGACTAACCTATGGTGGTGTCAAGGCATATAAACACTATAAGGATAAGAAGAAGTCCGAAGATCTAAGAAAAAAGGTTAGCGGATATGATAATACTAAGAAGAAAAAATCCTAAGTCCCTATACTGGCTATCGGAAAATCTCGGACTCTCTGAACAACCTATAAATCCGGCCGTCCCGCAAAATTTTTTAGTCCAGCGTAAATGTATCGACCATAAGACCCAAAGGATACTTCTCTATGATTCACTAGATGATGCTATTTCTGTCTTTGGCTTAGGGGGTCGTGATTTGGTCGGAAAAACGCTGGGAGTATATCGGCCGAGAGGACTACGAGATGAAAACACACTTCCAACCGATCTCTCTCAGTGCCCATACCGTGATATCCTAGAAGGCCATGAATATTGGTGTCTTCTTCCGCTGAGGATGGAAAAGATAGCTGATATTGAGGTTCTTGGTGTCTCTGGAGAAAGGAAATTTAGATATGGACTTAGGAATCAGAAAAATGCGGCAGTCCAAGAATCTAAGCTTACCCAGTATTCATGGAAAGAAATATTACCGGAGTGGGATAGGAAAGGAAAAACTAAGAAGCTATGAGAAAGCTACTATATATGATCTTAGGACTCATTATTCTAGGATCATGCAGAGATGGGGTAGAGAAAAGAGAACAAGATTACATAGAAACATTAGGGAGAGACTATAATACAGTTCTCCAGGGATATCCAGATGCAAAACTTAAAACCGTCACATGTATATTCTCTGGGGATCTAAAGAACTGTAATGATACAATAAGGATAATTGATTATACAGAAGTCTATCAAGTAAGAGACGGGTGTGTAGTTGTTTATCCTGATACTCTCCATACAATTGAAGGGAGGATAGAAAAAGGAAAAGAAGATATCCTACCGGAAGAACTTGAGATGACATTCTTAGAGGCAGTCAGGGTTCTAAGAGATGCAAACTATATACTTCCACAGACACAGATATTTGTAATTCAAAAACCAGAAGACTATATCCATCCACTCTACGTGTTTGGGTCTGGTCGAGAAGGTTGGATTGCAGTAGATTCTAGGACAAGAAAAATTTATAAGCTATGATATTACTACGACAGAAATTATATACTAAGATGCGCCTTCAGAAAAAATATGTTACAAAAGCCATCGAGAATGTAACTAATCCCGATAAAGCTAAAAAATATATCAAGTTAGTCAATGATTCTTCAAAGATGAACAAAGGCGCTAAGAAAATGACTACAGCAGTTAATAAAGCTGTCTCAAGAACTTCTGCTAAGACGGGTCTATCTAGGGATGCAGTAACTGATAGATTAAAAGACTTAGTTGGATAAGTCTACATAGAATTTTCAATGTTTAATTAAAAAATTTATAAGCTATGATACTATTAAGACAGAAAATATATTCTAAAGCTGTTACTAAAGCAGCTAATAAAGCTATTAGAAAGAAACTGGGCTATGCAAAAGAATCCCCACTTAAATCTAGAACGCTCTTAAATAGAAAAGACCCATATTTTGGAGGCGGATTTAATAGAGATTTCAAAAACGTAGACTTAGTTGATGAGTTAAATATGGGAAGGAGAGGAAAGTCTCTTCATGATAAAATAAACCTCAAAGGAAATGTAGAATCTCTATGGGGAAGAAAAGACTTTGAAGGTCTCATGAAAGTTAATGGAAAGAGAGTTAGCGGCGGATTAAATAAAGATGCCGAAGGTTTAGAGGCCGTTAGAGATCTTGCTAGACGCTCCGTTAAAAGAAATTAAAAAGTCCACACAGATTTTTCAATGTTTAATTAAAAGGAAGGAGGTAATTAGATATAGTGTGGCAAGGGAAGAAGGCAGTTGTGAAATTCCCTTAACTTTCCTTTATTGATTCTTAATACTGATAGTAATATGATAATTAGACGTGTGTTTTCTAGAGTTCGTAATTTCCTGGCTAACGAACTGCTTAAGATGAGAGCTAAAATTAATAAGCAATTCAAGCCAGGAAGTACTATGTGGAAGATTGGATATGTTCGTGCTCTAGAGTGGTTAGGAAAAGAAAAAATTAGGAGAGGAATTATATGATAATAAAGAGACAACATAACCAGACTAAAGTATATATTATGATAGGTTGTCCCGGAGCTGGTAAGTCAACTTGGATTAAGAAAAATCTTGAGCCAGGTATTAAAGTTGTCTCCAGAGATATAATAAGATACAAACTCGGCCTTACTTCTAGTCCTGATGAAAAATATCTTGGAACTAGAGAAGAGGAGAATAGAGTTACTTTAGAGGAGAGAAAGATGATAGGGGCTTTAGTTGGACGAAGAAAAAGTTTTGTTATCGACGATACAAATCTTAATTCTAAGTTTACGAAAGATCTTCTGGCTTGGCTTCATTATTTGGATTGCTATTGTATTGGTGTCTTTGTTAATGCTTCCTGGAATGATATAAAGAAAAGAAGAAAAGGGGACATTCCAGAAGAAGCTCTTAGAAGCCTTTGGGAAAAATCTAAAGAAATTGACCTTAATGATTATGATGAAGTTATTAAGGTTTCCTAAAATGATAAAATACTATGATATTATTACGACAAAAAACCTACGCCAGCGCTGCCTCTTTCAAGCCCAAATTTAGAAAGCGTTTCAGGAATGGGGATTTTTCATATGTCCAGGCAAAAAATCCAGCCTACGAAGGACTAAATCATCAGGCATATAAAGAGGTAGCGGCTGAAGATGAATTTAAAAATAATCCTGAGACCTATAAGATAAGACAAGGATTGTTTAGTGAGATATAAAATAATATAATACAACTGCCCTTTCCAGATAAAAATATACTATCTCGGGGGAGGAGTAGTTTTAATTTGTTCCGAGATAGTAAAAGGAACGCATGATACTATTTAAAAACAACTACTATGAAGAAGAGGATGAGAAACTCTTCTCAACTGGAGATTCAGAACTAGATGATATCCTAGAAGAAGTATATTATTCTGGTCTAGAAGATGGTTATGATTATGCTCAAAAAGAGTTTTCCAAAGCTGGCGCTATAAAGAAAGCAGAAAGGGCTGCTAAAAAGAAAGCAAAAAATCTTTGGCAAAGAAGACAGGCAGATAAGGAATATTTTCATGGAAGATTCCAGAAAGAAGGACTGTTGCCTAGTTTAGGTGATTCCAGAAGAGGATTACAAACCGTAGGTGATCCGGGGCTCGGGACCTGGCTTGAAGACACAATAAATAGTGGGGCTAATAGAACAATGGCGTCTATAAATAAAAAAACCGGTAGATTATTAAATGGACACTCTGCTGAGGGCTCTCACGATCCATTCTGGGCCAAGGCAGGTAAAAATAGAGCCTATAATCGCGGAAGAGGCAAAAATAGCGGCTTTTATGAGGGCGAGGATAAAACTGTTAAATACATTATAAAAGGATCTAGGAGATAACCAAATTACAGTATTGATTATAAAAAATAGAGAGGATTAATTTCCTCTCTTTTATTTCCTTACTAATGAAAGATAAAAACGAATTATGAAATTACAAGAATTTATTGACTCTGGATTTATAGGAAAGAGTGTAGATAAAATTAAAGGCTCGAGCGTAGGAATTTATATAGACCCCAGTTCAAGAGAGGTCAGTGCCGATTCCTATGTTGAGGCAGAACGACAGAAGGCAGAAAAGCTGGCGGGGAAGAAACTTTGGGTAATCAACAAAGGAGCTTCTGCCTGTGTCAATTTCTTTAGAAGTCTTTTCAATGCTAAGTCTACAGAACTAAGACCTCTCGGAGATGGATACTACGAGCTTCCCTTTGAAGACTTCTCACTATATCACCAACCGTGCGATATTGGATGGACAGACATATATATGGACGCAAGAGAGGTTATCTTACCCCTAAAGAAAAAAGTAGAATATAGTTCCCCCAGAGGATACATAGTCTCTTTAGTAACTGGGAATGTATTTGATGGCAATCGGTTGGTAAGTCACTATTTCTTGCCATATCTTACATATCCTAAGGCAGTTCTTCCATTTCTAGAGTGGGCGATGAAAAAGAAAAAACTAACTTTACCTAAGGGGAAGCTAGCTCTATGGAATAAGAACCAGAAAATTAGTAATGATCATGCAAAATCTGGATTATATAATATAGACTCCTGGGTAATCGATATTCAGAGTTTTGGTGTCGGTGTTCCTATGTCTAATATTAAAACTCGGGAACAGGTAGACGACTTTAATACTGGACTTAAGACTGTAATAAAACCTACTTTGGAAAAATCAAAGAAAGACTTAGATAATTGTCCATGGGTTGTCTATAGAGATAAAGTATTTTGTCCAGATCACATTAATGTTTCTGAGCTGGGCATAACTCAAGAAATGATTGATGAATACGTGAACGAAGCAAATAGTATAACCTATAAAGTTTTACGATAATGGATGAATTTACAAAAAAGAAAATTGAGGCTATTGACGAAGAGATTGACGAGCACTATAAAAAAGTAAGAGAACTCAGTAATCTAAAGTTTAAATTCGAATTTCAAGAAAATATTGAATATGCTAATAGCCTAATCGGAAAATACTTTAAAAGAACCACCTTTGGAAATGAAACAGCAATTTTTCATCCAATAGAAGTAAGCTCCGAAAACCACCAAATTCGGGTTATAGGATTTCATGCACAGGAGAATGTGTATTTAATTGGTGACAAAAGCGCATTTTTTCATTTTAGAGAGTACATGTCTGTAGATGATATAAAAGGGTATGAAGAAATAGAAAAAGAAGAATTTATAGAGATTCTTTCAGAGCTTTTAGACTTTGATGTATGAAAAAAAGCTGAATATAGAGAGCGAAAATTAGTGCTCTCTTTGTTTTCCTTATATATGACATGAAAGAAATAAACAATAATGGATTAGACTGTAAAATTTTTACAGATAATATTGAACCTGCCGCACTTCAGCAGGTTTATGACACAATTAAAGCTCCAGAGTGGAAAGGGCTTAAGGTTAGGATTATGCCAGATGTTCATGCAGGAAGCGGAATCTGTATTGGGTTTACCTCCGAACTTGGCGAATACATAGATCCTGACTATATAGGGGTTGATATAGGATGTAGTGTTTCAATGCTATTCCTTGATAAACCACTAGACCCGGAGGATTATGCACTATTTGAACATAGGATACGAAAAGCAATTCCAATGGGCGACGAAATCCAACCCTCTCGGTGTTTTGATGTTAAAGAATTTCTAGCCTATCTCAGGTCAGAACTTCAGAAGGCATATCAGAACACTCATGGTCTTACTTGGATTCCTGATTTCAATGATGAGGATGACTTGAAGAGATGGTGTAGTGGAATTGGAATGGACCTAGCGACGTTCTATAAAAGTATTGGAACTTTAGGTGGAGGTGAGACTTGATTGCCTCCAGAACGACTAATAATCGTTCATTGTAAAACTCGTCCATATCGGGAGAGGCTGTGATGCCAATCTCCGAGGGAAGGTTTAAATACCCCCGTAGAGAGCAGAGGGACTTGAGCAGCGGTAAAAGCTGAAGGTGTGCTCCGAACTGCAAGGAATACGAACTTGTAGAACTAGGCAGAAATGACCTAGTCGCTGTATATAAAAGGAGGGAAGATTTGTGTTAGATAAAATAAAAAGCTATGTCTTTGGACTTTTAATAACTGACGGAAACTTGTATCTTACTAAAGTAAGAAATAGGGGAAGAGTTACTTTAGAGGTTAGTGAAAAAGATAAAGATATAGTAGAAAAATTACATAATTTATATCCAGAATCACACATTAGAGTTAGAACTAGATCCACAAATTTTAGCGAAAGCTATACTAGTTATAGTTTTGTTGATGGAATGTTGGATTTTAGGACAGATCTAATAAATTCTGGATATCCTAAGAAAGATAAAACAAGTCTAGCTAGCACCCCAATAGTTGAATATAGTGAAGTAGACTTTTGGAGAGGAGTTATAGATGGGGACGGAAGCTTGGGCATTAGCAAAAGCAATATTCCATTTATAGGGCTAGTTACAAAAAGCGAAGATATGAAAACAAAGTTTCTTGAGTTTTTAGATAAAAGAATGAATTTACGAAAATCAGCTACTAGAAATAAAAGAGATAATGTATATAATATTTTAATAACTAATGAAGCTGCAGTAGATTTAGCAAAACTATTGTATATCTTCGAAAATCCAGAAATATACATAAATAGAAAATATAATTCTGCTGTAGAATTACAGAATTGGACTAGAACAGCTCCAGCTAGACCGTGGAGGTCTAGTTATAAGAATAGAATATTTTAAAAAAATACAGCGTAACAAATTTGAATCACTACATCGAATATGATGAGGGAGAGAATACCTGGGACTCTTTTGGTAGTAATCCTCTTGGGTTCTCACATCCTACATTTACACAATTTCAAGGAATATCTGTACATACTGGTTCACGAAATCTGGGAGTGAAGGTAAACAAATACTGGAAATCTCAGGCTATGTGTGATAAGGTGCCAAAGGATATTCAGAGAGCCATTCAGGAAGAGGTGAGGTCAAGACCGGGGATAGATAAACACCAGATTAAGCCCACTATAGATGAGGAGCTTAAGAAATGGAAAGAAGGAAATATCCACTTAGGCTATCTTAGTGGCGAGAATCTTCGTGGTTATCTAACGGACATGGTAATTTGTATGTCATATGCTTCCTGGAATCATAAGATAATTATGGACAGGATTCTTGATATCTATACAAAACTTACCGGTGGTCGAGAGAAAGAACGAATAACCACACGACATAACTACGTTGACTTTTCCGGTTCCACCCCAATTATACGAAAGGGTGCGGTCTCGGCGAAGGAGAATGAGATTTTCCTTCTACCACTTAATATGAGAGATGGGATTGCGGTCTGTCGAGGGAAAGGAAATCCTGACACAAATTTCAGCGCTCCTCATGGTGCAGGAAGATTAATGTCTAGGTCGTCGGCTAAGTCTAAGATATCTCTGAAAGACTTTGAGAAAAGTATGAAAGGAATCTACTCAACCTCAGTATGTCGGGAAACTCTTGATGAATCTCCTATGGCATATAAACCTAAGGATGAAATCTTAGAAAACCTCGACCCCTGTGCATCAGTAGAATTTATCTTGAAGCCGAAAATTAATATTAAAGCATTAAAATAATTATGTCCTGGTATTGTATCACATTGAATATTCTAGGATATCTAATTATAGGTATCGTTATGGCACTAATTCTAAAAAAGAATAGAACTATAAATGAATTCTTAGGCCTTGAATATCCAGTTCCTTTATGTGGAACAGCACTACTCTGGCCGATTGTTCTAATAGGCATAATCATATTTGTCTTAATGAGTGGATTAGGGCTATTTATAAAATGAATAGATCAGAAAATTGGACGTAAAGAAAGATGACGAATAAGGAATTCACAGACGACGCCCTTAAGATAAAGAAAGTCTTAGAGAAGGGGTATTATATTGCTGAATGGCCTAATGCTTTTGGAGACATTAACTACTATCTGGTAAAGAATGGTGAGTCTCCGGATAAAGGAGTGTATTTATGCCCGAAAGAAAAATAACAGGACTCACTCTGACCTTAGAATATTGGGATGAGAATGAAGAATATATCTACACTTACGAAATACAAAAGATATGAAAGAAGAAATCCTAAAAGAAGAGATTGAGAAGTTCTGGAAAGAAAACGGACCAATGACTCATGCAGAATATGATCGTCTTGTCAAGTGTGCCAAGAAATTCTATGAGCTTGGAAAAGTCCATATAAAGAAGGCTGTCCAAGAACTCGTAGATAAAGGGGAGCGCTGTATGGATCAAAGTGAGGCTGACCAAGACGCTTCTAATTGGCATTTCTGGGACGGATTTCATGACTGTGCCGAAGGAATCATGAGAAAACTTAAGGATAGTTCTGAAAATGAAGAGAAAAAAGTAGAAAAAATTAAAGGTTGGGTGGCTAGAGATGAGGTAGAAAATCCCATCTATGGACTTGGCTTGTGTCTCCATAGTCAGAAACCTTGGAGGACTGGAAATGAATGGTCAAATCAGACAATAATGATGCATCTTCCGACCGACATGTTTCCTGAAGTAACTTGGGAGTCAGAGCCAAAAGAAGTAGAGGTAGAAATTAAAGCAGAAAATAAATGTTAACAGATAAGGATGTTTTAAGAAAAGGATATGATAAGTATCCTATGGCTGGAGCTATTGATCCTTATGACGGAGGAAAAGATACCAATGAAGAAAGAAGAGAAGGATATATGCAAGGCCTTTTCGACGGGTATAAAGAAAGACTAGAAGAAGAAAATGCAACCATTGACACTGCTATAAAGATTCTTGAGTCTCCAACAATTAGCGGTTGGGTAGCTAGAGATAAAGATGGAGCGATTATTCTTTATTCCTTTAGGCCTAGAAAAGAAAGAACTGGGTATTGGAAAGGAAATAAAATAAAAAGACTCCCCGACGAAGCATTTCCAGAAGTTACTTGGGAAAGCGCACCAATGGAAGTCGAAATTATAATCAAGAAAGGATAATATGGACAGTAAATTTGATAAAGATTCACAGATAAATATCCTAAAGGACCTTATTAAAGTTATGACTGGGAAGGATACGTTTAATGAAGCTCTGGGAGTTTCTATAGAGGCCGTCAGGAAAGTAAAAGCCGAAGCAGCACAAGAACAAATGCTTTATGATGCTTATGAAATTTTAGAAACCTCAGCCAAAAAACTATACGAAGATGACTAAGGAAGAAATGATAGAGCTTTACCTTACAACATCCGGGAAAGCCAATTATCGGGAAGCCCAGAGAAGAATTAAGGAAGCGATGTTAAGAGGAGAGAACTATGTATATCTTCCTAAGCCCGAATTTGAAAGTCAATTTGACTGGGTTGTTTGTCCTGAAACAATAGAGCGACTTAAGGAAGACGGGTTTGCTATCAATAAAGAGTGGCAACCTTATGAATATTATAGCGTTGAATGGTATGAGTATTAAGAAATGGAGACACTAAGATTTAAACTTCCACTCTTGATGTATTCACACGACGAGATAGACTCAGAGAATAAGAACTGCTGTCTCGTTAGGAATATGGAGGATCTAGATATAACCAGGGTCTTTGGAATAGAAGACTTATATGGACAATACTGCTGGATTGATATCCCAGAGGATAGCGGGATGGAAGAAAGTAAATTCTATGCTTGTGAGAAGAAGTCAAAGGGATTTACGATAAAAGAAGTTGTGATGGAAGTCTATTTTAAGGACGGATATTATGTCGCAGAATTCTTATCGGATCTCCCCTTAGACTCTCCTGTATCTTGGGATAATGGATATCGAGACCCTCTTTGCACTCGACACGGAACTCTTAAAGATGCGATTACTAGCTTCTTAGATGGATGTTTGTCGGATGGAATTGGGGAGAATGAAATTGGAGTTGTTAAGTATAATGGACACTCTTATGATGTCTGGTTTGGGGACCGTATCGAAATTCCATGCACAAACTGAGAAATACTAAGCACAGGAAGATTCTAGAGAGAATTCTTGATATTATTCCTCCTGGCTATAGTGAACCAATTTTTAGGACGATGAAAAAGCGGACTAGAAGATTTTGTGCTTCCTATAAGTGGGATGAACATAGGATAAGATATCTCATAGAAAAAGATATCTGGTACTACTGTTGGCCATTTTTTAATGAATAAATTTCTAAAGACATGATAGAAAAAGGAACAACGCTATTTCCAGAATATTTTGACTCTTCTCAGATGTACTATGATGACGAGCCATATGCTTATTGGGTCTCTGTACCTGAGTATAATTTCTATGAATGGATACTTTATAAAGAATATAACGATTATAGATCTACATGTCATCCGAATGATTGTTTGGCTGCAGTATCATATGAAGAAGTACTAGAAGAACTGAAGACCTCTTCTTTTTATGAAGACATGGATAGAAATAAACTATGTAAAGCATTTAGACAACGTTCTCTAAACATGACATACGAAGAAGCTAGAAATTGGGAAGATTTTATTGATTTATACGATAAATAAGATATGACCGAAGAAGAGAAACAACTATTACTTAAAGATCTAAGCCATAGACTGCTTTATGGTGTTAAGTTATTTTACTACGGAACGGTTTTAACTACAAATAGATCGACTTGTCTTCCTACCGACCAAGAATTGATTATGGTTAGACCGTATCTTCGTAAGCTATCTAGTCTAACGGAAGATGAATTGAAGGAATTATATTCTATATGTCCAGACTATTGTGAATATGCTTTTCACAGTGATATCTACGGAAATGGAGCGTTTGTCGATTCTGTAATTCTGGCATATGACTGGTTTGATAAGAATCACGTTGACTACAGAGGTCTAATTGAGCTTGGTCTTGCTTATGAAGCTCCTGAAGGAATGTATAAATAAAATTAGTAGATATGATTAATAAATTAACACAGAGACACTCTAATGAAAGCACAGAAGACTATAAGAGGTATATAGTCAAGTGTCCATGTTGTGGAACAATATTGAACTTTGGTAAGGAAGATGTTTACAAAGATGAGGATGAAATGTGCATACATCATGAGTACATAGATTGCCCAGAATGTAATGAACCAATTCGATTAAATGATAATTATTATTTTGGATATTAAACATAAATATGAAAAAATTACTTATTATCGGAGACTGGAACGATGCAGATTATGTAAAGGATGTCGTTCGTGTTGAGGATGATGTCTTTGAAAAATTCTTACCTATGATGCAAGCAATCAATAATTTTGAGCCTTATGTTTGTAGGCATAGAAGTGGAGGTATTTGTGAACATAATTGGATAAGCCCAAGAGAAGATCTTGGTGAGAAGAACATTTATGAAACCTACCCACAGTTCTCTCCTGAATATATTGATGAGTTTATAGATATCTTCACAAGTGGTTTATATCCTCCATATGATGATTGTCAATGTCATACTATTATTGAAATCAGTGATGTAGTTACTGATGAAAAATATGTAGACTGGGACCAAAGATGGGAAGCTTGTGAGAAGAGATATAGTCCTAAGGTAAAGGAATATCTTCAGAAGAGAGCTGAAATTTATAGTTATAAACGACCTTCTGATGGCAAACCTCTAAGTCATATTCCATATAATGAGATGACGGAGTATGAAAATGAGCTGATTAAGAAGCTAGATACTCTTTGGGTGGATTATCAGTAGTTATGAAATCAACTGACTGGGAAGCGATAGAACTTAGATACAAAAAATCTAAAGAGGCACTTGATTATATGAGAGAACATCCGATATCTCATGAAGAAGCTTTAAAACAAACTCAGAGATTAAAGGATAAGAGCAATGAAGTTTTCTGATATCGCCGAGTGCCTACGAAAACATGGCTATACAGAAAAAGAAACACTAGACCATCACCGAGTCTTCTATGAATTTGGGACAATGGATTTTCTTATCTCCGACGTCGCAAAGAAATATGAAATGGACTACTTCGATGGTGAGGTAGAGAAAATTGTTATGACGCAATACTGGTTCGGAACAACAGAGTTTAAGACCATACTAACCTTAGACGAACTTTATAATAGTTTATAGAGATGGATGAATTTTATATAGGCTCCGGGGATTTCTTTGGTGAAAACGGACCAAATGAAAAATTTAATAAAGAAATAGTCCCAAAGCTTCTTAAGATGGGAATAAAAGAGAAAGATCTTAAAGAAGTAGCTAGGATGTTTACGGAAATCTATGATATTGGATATTCTAATGGGGCTGATAATGAGGCCGGAGCTAGATCTGAATGGCCATAAAAAAAAGAAGGACACAGTATCCTTCTTTATTTTTTTTTTAATTATACATTCCTTCTGGCGCTTCAAAAGCCAAATCAGGAATCAGGCCATGGTAGTCGAAGTAATTAGCGTTGAGCCAATCTACTACTCTTGGTGCATTTTCAAAGTTAAGAAAACCATCTACTATCTTAAGGTATTCATTTTCTTCTTCCTCAGTCATACTTGACATTGGACGAAGATAAGGTTTGAAACCATCACATGATATTATCCAACTATTTTTATCACATTTAATAACGAAGTTGTCATCACTTATGGTTTCTTTACCATCAAGAGTTCCTTTTTCACTGTTTTCCATCAATAGAATATCCTTATCAGATATTTTTACTCTAACTCCATAAGGCAATCTTGCACAAAGGTCTCTTAGTAGTAGTTGTTTTTCTTCCTGTGTCATAACTAGTAATCTTGTTGTTTCCTATTAACAGCTAATTTTATTAAGTCATAGAGTTCAAGCACCGTCATACTTGTTATTGGCTTGTAAGCATCAATGCCAGTTAACTCCATTATAATGTCGGCTTTTTTACGGTCTTTTTCTTCCTGTGTCATATCTAAATTAAATTTTCAAGGCAATATTTTATTGCTTTTTCACAAGCTTCTTCATAGGAATCTTCATAAAACAAAGCTTCATCTCCTCTTTGTTCAGAATGTATGTAACCCTTGTATCTCCTATTATGTCCTTCAACCCATATATCTATATTATGTATTTTCCTCAGCCACTTCATTGCCATTTGAAGGGTTGGACAATAAAGTAAGTCTTCACCAAGGCAGAACCCAAACATTGTGTAGTCAACAAGAGTCTTGTTGAAATAGGCTACTTTACATTCTTCATCAAACCCCTTCTCTTTCAGGAGTTTGGCTGTTTCAAGACTAACGTAATCTTCTGTTATCATATTTAAATTAAATTTTCAAGTGCATATTTAATAGCCGTCTCATAAGCTTCCTCGGGCTCTTCGTAAATCCAACCTTGAGAATAAGTCTCATTGGTTTTTGCAACGACAATCTTGACGTCCCAGAGAAACTTCTCATTGTCGAGTATACTACTAATAATAGGTATGATAGCAATACCTTTCTCTTTCCGTAACCACTTCATTGCCATTTGAAGGGTCGGGCATTTATACCAAGTGTGATAGAGATATGCCAAACTTGGCTGAGAACTTCCTAAATAATCAATTTCGTCTTCTTCATTCACAACCCTGGCAATATCTTCATCAAACCCTTTCTCTTTCAGAAGTTTGGCTGTTTCAAAGGAAACATAATCTTCTTTAATCATATCTAGTCATTTTATTCATACATTCCTTTAGTCGCCTCTTTTACTAACCCTAAAGATATTAAGCTTGGTTTATGATAATCAAAATGATGGGCATTAAGATATTCTAGTATACCAGCCATCTGGGAAATGGAACAATACCCATCATCCGCATCGCCTACAAAACTCTCAACTAGATCATTATTATTGGACTTACAAAATTGCCAATTTATTTTTTGAATCTCTTTTTCCTCTTTCCTCGTCATGCTTGACATCGGACGTAGATAATATTGAAAGTTATCTACCGTCTGCCAAAAGTCTGGCTCGGAAAGGTGAAACATTTTTCTACCATCTCCATCTACAAAATAGCCATCAATGGTGTTTATTTCTAGATTTGATGCTGGACAGCTCGCTTTAACTCCATAGGTTAACCTTCCGCAAAGGTCTCTAATTAGCAATTCTTTCTCTTCCTGCGTCATAATTTTAAGGCTTAATGGTAAAGTTTTTATGAAACGGTTCCAACGGTGTTAACGCTCCGCTTGGCATACGGACATACCTTTCATAGCGGTCAATCCGTCCAGTAAAACGGTTCCTGACAGGATGGACTTCTATGGTTCCACGTATCTTGCCGTCAGTGGAAATAACTTTCGTACCCTGTGAAATGTACTTTGCTTCTTCTCTTGTCATACACGTATATAATCTCTAAGAATATTTTTAATTATAAAAAGAGCTTGGTCGAGATATGGGTTATTTTCATTGCCTTTTATAATTTCACCCAGGTCTCTTTGCTTCTCTACTACATCCTCTAGGTCCTGTTTCTTCCCACCATAGTATTTCCAGGCTATGTGAGAGTCGATTAGAGGCCATAGGGAAGTCTTGATAAATTCTTCTACATTATATGTCTTCATTTTCTTCTGTCGAATTTATTATCTCTTGCATCTCCTCTTCAGTCAATTCTTCAGGAACTAAGGAACTATAATCTTCCCCGTCCTGCATTCTTCTTCGTATTTCCGTCGACGATATTTCCCTAGGCTTTGTCGCTATTATTGTTATATTAGCATCGGGATGTTTTTTGTAAGTATTTCCTATTATCTCTATTGAATCATAGCCACCTCTAGGAAATACAATCATCCCGAAATCACAAAGTATCTCTTCTCCGTTTCTCCATCTCCGAATTTTATCAAGACAGTCTATTCCCGAAACATAGAGAACTTCATAATCCGGATACTTCGCCCTGATTTCTCTCAATGTATCGACGGTCCAGATAGGCGGTGTTCGGGAAAATTCAATATCACTGACAGTAACTTTATCAGAGAGCTTATATTTCCAGACCGCCTTTTGTACCGCCTCTAATCTTTCCGTCGGAGTTTGAATATACATGGAGGGCGATTTTCCTGGATTTTGAGGACTTACTACGACCAGAATTTTAGAAATCCACGGCATCCTATATAGTTCCTGGATTATATCTAAGTGGCCGAGATGGAAAGGATTAAAACTTCCACTATATACAGCTAAGACCGGTTTATTCATATTCTTTTACCCATTCGTTCACTATCTTTACAGTCTCCTCTGGTAATGCTTTTTCCCAGTAACTGTTCTCTCTAAGCTCTACTATAACTTCGGCGGCATGCATTCTAAGATAAGTTTTCTTGGAAGGGATTAAAATAACTACCAAGGTCGATATCATAGCAACAGAAAATAGAACTCTCAGCTGTTTTTTGATTTCTGGATAATTTAACATATCACAGTCAGCTGATATACCAAAGTCAAATGCAAAAAATATCCACCCAATTAGAGCAACTGCATCAAAAAATATATTAAGATATCCTATTAATTCAGTTATATAAATTATTTTTTCCATATATAATCGAGATATCTTTTAGGGGATTTAACACATATTCTAGGAAATATATTCTCTCCTAGTTCGTGATTCAGCACTATTCCAATTGCACAGTATTTATGTGCCTGACGTGTTATAGCTATCATTAGGTCATCATCTTGTTTGTCAATTTCGTCAATGTCATCAAAGAAGTTAATAACATTGCCTAACTCAAGAATTTTATCTTTAAATTTAGAGACCTGGATTACTTCAGATACTTTAGTAGTTTGCGGAATAACTATTTTAAAAGTCGGAAGATAATCTCTAACTAAGTCAGAGATTACTGTTTCTGGAGTCCATAAGAACTTTCCATCTAGGTTATGTATCTCAAGGAGCCTCTTTATGCCCGCCTTTTCCATATTGTTATTCCTCCAAGAGTTTAAGAAATGCATCCTCACCATACGCCAGAGCCTCACCCTTAGAAAGCCTCTCTTGGTTTGCGGCTTTCATTGCTTCAAGTTTAATCTGGCGGTCTGTGGTTTCTTTATATATTCTTGCAGCCCTCTCTAAGCGCTTAGAATATTCAATCTCTCCTACGGTTAACATATGATTCTTAGTCTTTAGGTTCATTGAGTTTTCTACCACACATAGGACAATAGTAGATATGAATTTGCGATACCTTCTTCGGTCCATGAAGAATTGACATAACTCCACCATCATTTCTTCTAAGTCCTATCGGTGTATCTACTTCTACCTGAACCGTTAAGTCTGAGTCATTAATAATAGCTTCCTGTGATTCTCGTCCTTCGTATCTTCTATGACAATACGGACAAGTTTCAGGATTTGGAGATTCAGGTGTAGCTTCTTCTGGTTTGCCTTGGTTTTGAATAATCTGCTGAATTGACCTAAGCTTAAAATATAAGACCTTAGCCCTATAAGAAACCTCAGAGTCAACTTTACTTACTATTATATCTTTAAGAGCCCCAATGTAATTAATCAAGACCTCTATTTTAGATTTATCAAACTTAAGATCAGAATCAGTCTTAACAGAAAAATCAGACATAACAGTATCGAAGAGATCCTGAACAGAGGTGATATTTTTGTCTCCTAAATTATGCTTCTTTAGAATTTCTTCAAATTTTTCTTTTTCAATCATAATTTTTATGTTTTTTCATTCATTTTTAAGGTTTTGGGGTAAAAATCACAAAAATCACCCACTTTTTGAGCAATTTTTTCAGGAAAGCCTTATATATGATAAAGATAATTGTTCTAGAGTATTTAAGTGAAATTATCTTTATCTTTAATTTTGAATCGAGATATTTATGAAAAGAAACGACAGTAACTTAATCGAAAAATTGTTTGGAGCTAGTTTTGGAAAGAAAGGATTAATACCATTGAAGTCAAATATTGTAAGAAATGGAAACCCAGGAAAACATGGATTTAACCCTATCGGCCACTCGAGCTCCTCTCCTTTTTCTAATGCAGATAGAAAGTCGCCGCTCTTGGGAAATTACTCGAGCTCCAATCTTATGTCGTCTTATCTCGATAAAATTGGTGAACTTAGAGGATATCAACTCCTAGATATTTCAAAACTTGCGACGAACTTTTTTTCAGATTATATTATCAACTTCCTGGCTGACGAAGGAAATGGAACTCAGGTAGTGACAGTCCTAAACGAAGATGGGAGTACTGATGAACAAAAAACCCAACGAATAAATGAAATTCTAACAAAGGACATTAGGATTTTTGATTACTTAAGAGATCACGTACAAGATTATGTTTTCTATGGTGACTATTATTCTATGCTCAAGTCCTATAAAGACGAGCAGGGTCACACTAGATTCAGAGTCGAAGAGCTTTATGACCCAATTGCTGTCATCGTTAAGAAGAAAAAATCTAAAGACGGTGACATGGAAGAGGTATTTCTAGCGAGAGGAGATGATAACTGTATGTATGAAATCCCTCAGAATGAAATTATCTATGTAGCTTCCAATAATCTTAGACTTGTCAATGACCTTAGAGAAGATTGGAAAGAAAAAGAAAAGCAACTCCGGGAAAAGCCAAAAGAAGGGAAGAAAGAAAACAGAGAGAAAGTAATGCAGCGAGAGTCCTACACTGCATCCGAGCCTTTATTCTACCCACTAATCTTAAAAGTCAAAGAACTTGCGGTAAAAGAGCTTCTGGTTTCTCTCATTAGCCTACGAGATTTATCTTCCATACAAATATTCCTTCTTCAGGTAGATAAATCCGTTCCCCTTGAAGCAGCAAATGAATTATGCGCTAGAGCTACAAAACTAGCAAATAATAATAATGAGTTAAGCTCCTTCCTTACGTCACAATTTGATGTAGTGTCTTTCATCGAGAACACACTAACTCAGTCTGCTAAATTTATTCCTGACTATAATTCAACGCTTGGAGGTAAAAATGCACTCCTTCCACTTGATAAACTTAGTGATAAACTCCTCGACATTATGCAGTCCGTCGAGACTTGTAAAAATAATGTTCTCGGTCCACTAGGTTTGCCATCTACTATCTTAGATTCAACATCAGGCAGTAAATGGCAGGTTCTTCAGCAATCCGAGCGTGCCAATTCTAGGGTAGCAACATATATGGCAGGAATTAAAGACTCTGTAACTAATCTTGTATGTACTCTTTATAGAATTCTGTACAACGAAGAACTAGATCCATCCCAGGTTAAACTTCATATTAGTGAGAAGACTAGTGTTGAATATAATAACCAAATTAACCAATCTGAATCAATTAACTCTCTTGTCCAGGGTGTGTCTGGTATTGTAGTTAATGCACTTCAGACATTGGATACTGCTGCACCATTCATTAATCCTAAGGCGTTCTTAGAGTACATTCAGAACCTCCTAAAAGATATAGACCCGAATACAGAAGCTATAGTTGATGATCAATCTATAGAGAACTATCTTCAGGTCCTAAAGATGAAGATGCAAGCACAATTTGAACAACAAGGAATGGATTCTAGTATCGTCGAGCAGATATTTAACCCAGTCATTGAAGAACAGAAAAACAAACCAGGCCTATGATAGATAATAATGATAAAACTCCCACCCCTCAATCAGAAAATCCAATTGACCGGAAGAGCGAAATCTTTAGAAACCTTCCATGCTTCTTAGCTAAATGTGCTATCTTGACCGCATTTGCCCTTGGGATGATTGAAATATTTAAAAATCATCCAACCTTAGGATTAATCATCGTTTCTGTTCTTTGTCTTTTAATTATGATCTGTAGATCACTTATATTCTGGAAGAAAAATAAAGATAAGAAAGATGGTTATATTGAGAAAGAGGGATAAAGTGTTTGCTGAACAGGCACAACAAAATGGAAATCAGCAACCGAACTCTAGTGAACTAATGGTACAGCAAATGAAGCTTCAAAAACAAGCCATGGAAACTCAGAAACAAAGAGAAAAACTTAGATCTGAAGAAGCTAGAAAGAGGATGATGATGATGCAGAGGCTACAAAAACAGGAAAATGAAAAAGACGATAAAGAAAGAGATGATCAAATAAAGGCTAAGAAAATTGAGCAAGAAAACAATAAACCAGAAAACCAAAGCCTTTATAAATCAAAATCTAAAATCGTCACTCCTATTCCAATGAGAGGATAATATTATGAAAGAACTAAAAGAAAAAACTTTCACTGAGGGACGTGAAAATGCCCTTGAAGAAAGAGATAGAGAAGACATATACAATCCAAATAAAGAACTTCCAGATTCTAGTTGGATGAGATACACTGATCCTAAATAAATTAAGATTTTTTATTTAGGAAAGACTATATTAACTTTTTAAAAATAATGTAATAATTATGGAAATTAGACGTAGAGTTTTCTCTCTTCTAGAAGATGAAAATGGTGAGGAGAGATATTACAGTACTACCGAATTCGAACTAGAATTCGACGAAGAAACCGGTGAGAAGCTTTTCTCTGAAAAAGATGAAAAGAAAGGAATGTCTAAGGGCGCAAAAATAGCTTTAGGTGCTACTGGCTCAGCTATTGCAGCAGTAGGTGCATTAGAATTAGCAAATATTCTTAAGAAAAAGCATATTTCTGCTGAAGACAGAAAGAGCTTAAGATTAATTGCAGATAACCTTAAAGGAAAAGGCCTAGGAAAAGACAAGATTGCTGAACAACTTGCATTCGAGAAGAGACATATAAGAAATCTAAACAGCGGTATAGGATTTGTTGAGAAAGGAAATAAAGCAGTTGCAGATTTTTTTGGAAAAGCAAAAAATAAGGGCAAAGTTCTTGTAGATAAAGCCAAAGATAAGTTAAAATCTAAAAAAGTAGAGAAGGCCTAATAAAGGGAAGGGTCAAGAAAAACAAACTCTTTCGTGATGAGAATGAGTTTGGATATTAAAAAATCTAAAAAAAATATTAAATAATTATGATTATTGGAAAACAACTTTTTGATTCCTACGAAGATGAAAGACTCTTCTCAACAGGAAATGATGAGCTAGATGATATCCTTGAGGAAGTATATTATTCTGGTATCGAAGATGGCTACGATTATGCTCAGTATGAGTTTGCAGAAACTGATGCTGAAGGAACAAAGTGGGTAAAGGAACTTCACTCTCCTCGCAAACTTCAGACAAAAGAAGGTGCTAAAGTAGCAAAACGTAGACTAAAGAATGAAAATAAAGCCAATCGTAGAGAAAATATCAGAGGCCTCTATAAGGATTCTGAAGATTATGGTAGAGACCTACATAGAAACTCTATTTTACGCGAAGAAGCCAGAAATATTCACAGAACTGCTGATAATGCTGTAGATAAGGCGCTTCCTGTTGTTGATAGAGAGGCAGGAAGAATACACGGAACTATAGATAGAGCAGGAGGAAGAATTCACAATTCTTTAGATAGTGAAGCAGGAAGAATTCATAAATCCTTAGATAGCGAAGCAGGAAGAATTCACAATTCTTTAGATAGTGAAGCAGGAAGAATTCATAAATCCTTAGATAGCGCCTTTGATAAAGGACTGGGCTATGTTGATAGAGCTTCAGGTCGGGTCCATGAAACATTCAGACGTACAATCCCTGAGCACTTAGAAAGACAAACTAAGGAAGTCTTAGGTGCTGGTGATAGATTTGGCGAGAGATTTAACAAGAGATACGACAAGTGGCTCGATACTGTCAAGGAGAATGAGAAAGACCGCAGAAGAGAAGGCTTCACTAAGAAAGTACTAGCTCACAGAGAAGAGAGAAGAAAACTCAGAAATGAGGATAGAGCTAATAAGCGCGAATATAAAGCCAGAATGAAGGGCAGATAGTAGACTTCTTTTATGGAAATTAGGCGTAAAGTTTTCTCTCTTCTAGAAGATGAAAATGGTGAGGAGAGATATTACAGTACTACCGAATTTGCACTCTCTTCTAATGAAGACTATAATGAGAAAATTTTTTCAAAGGATGAAAAATATTCTCGGATGTCTCGGAAAGATAGAAGACAGCTACGAAAGGACCTCAAGAAAGAAGGATTAACTTATCAAGATCGAACTGATATAATTTCTAGATCTAGACAGTTTAAGCCAAATCTCGAAAGATATATAGCTGCTGTTGAAGGAGATGAAGATGCTCGTGAAGCTGGTTATAAAGACCTTAGAAAGAGTGGGATGACTTCCGGCGGTGTTCTGGGTGCGTATTATGGCGGAGCGCTTGGTAATTCTATCGCCGGAACTTCAGGTGCAGGTATTGGTGCAGGCCTCGGTGCTGCTGCAGGCGTAGGTATTGGATATGGCGCATCTAAGCTTTACGAAAATCAAGCAAGAAAGCATCGAGACGAGAAGAGATATGCTACTGAATTTGCAATTAATGCTGATAAAGACAGAGTTGCATTAGGAAAAATGACTCCAAAAGAGTTTAAAGAGAAGTGGGGAGGCGGATATTGGTCCAAGAACCCAAAAAATAAGAAGAAAGATTAAAATTTTCCCTTGTCCCCTTGATTGTGGGACTTGGGAGCCAATTGAAACAATAAAATAAACAAAATTATGGTAAACAGTGTCAATCCTTTTTCTGGAGATTCTGACCTACGAAGACAGATCCTTTCGAAAGAGGGGAGACTAGGCCCTGATTCATTTACAGAATTTCCGGATGATCAATCAGAAGGTCAGGGACAGGATTTAAGAAGTATTATAACAAACGCCCCTGTCATACCGAAAAGTGCAAAAACTGTTATTCACGATGCTTCTGCTCTTGCTCGGACAGAAAGAGAAGCTAAGGCCAATGAAATAAAACTAGCCATGAATGAAGTCCTAACTAAGTATAATCAAGAGTATGGTCTTGATCTTAATCTTAATCTTGATTCTATGTCGGACTCCTTGACGGCTATAGCAACCCCAGAAAAGAGAAAAGTCCTAGAACTTTATCTTTCAGAGGTTATGCAGAGCATTAGGCCTATTCTGTACTTAAATATAATCCAAAAACTCTGGCTAGTTATAGATAATGTCTTAAGCCCTGAAAAACTTCTTAATAGTCCAGATTTTAATTCTGCTGACATGCTCCTGGTGGTAGATAAACTCATTGGATATATCACTACTCTCAATGATATGTTTAATGAGATTAAAATTAAAGACTCTGATCAGGTGCTTAAGAAACTGAGTGAAGACAAAAATGATACAACACTAGATAGTCCTGAATCAAAGGCGGCTATCGAAGAATTTATGAAGTTATTTAGAAAAGAAAACTTAGAAAAATAATATAATATGGCATCATACGCAGGACAAGCCGCTCTTACTGCACTATGGATTAAGATAATAGCAGTTCTGGCGGGAAAAGCAGATAAAAACTCCGTATATTCAAAAGCAGAGGTAGATTATAAATTAGCAACAACAGCATCTAGTGGAACAAATGGCACTAACGCGTCTTTAATGATGGCTGCTCCTAAAAGTAGCGCTAATACACTTAGTCTTAGTGATGAAGGAATAGATACATCAGACTGTGTACATCTAACAGGAACTGAGACTATTTCTGGAGTTAAGACTTTTAGCGGGACTGGAAATTTATTTTATTCAGGAGGACTTAAGATTAGATCTACGAATACGTCATATAGCTCTACCTTAATTAATACTACAGCATCTAATACGTCTATATATCTCCCCACCAACACGTCCTCCAGCCAGTATCTCCTAAGTAGACAAACTTCTGGAACTACCTCTAATACTATTCCGTATTATACAGGAACAAATGGTGCAATGGGAACAAAAACTATAGCCACAACCACATTATCAGAGTCTTCTAATGAGATTCCGACGTCAGCGGCTATAATTGCTTATTTACGTTCAAAAGGATTAATATCATGATGAAATTATACAGACAAAGATTATTTTCAGACATTAATTCCTCTATGTCCTCTGTGGTTCTTCAGTATCTTGGTCGTCTTAATGGTTTTATCTCAAGAGCTAAGTCTCTTCATTGGGGAGCTCGTGGAAAAGACATACACGAATATCTTGATGGGTTATGGAAAGAGCTTTATGAATTTCAAGATATTGTAGCTGAAGGATTTATGGGAATTTCTGGACAATTTTCTTCTGACGATGTTCCATATATTCCAAGCGAAGAAAAAATCAGTCCTAAGGGATTTCTTCTAGAAGTGGAATCAAGAACTCTAGAATTTTACGAAAAACTTCCTACCGATGATCCAAGATATAAGGGACTTACCGGTGAAACAGAAAGCTTTATTCAGACTATCGAGAAGTATAAATATCTCTTTGGGCTGTGCAATAATTAAAAAAAAGAATTATGATTACTTCAAAAAACAATTACTACGAAGAAGATGAAAGACTCTTCTCTACTGGTGATTCAGAATTAGATGATGTCCTAGAAGAGATATATTATTCTGGAATTGAAGATGGTTACGACTATGCTCAACGTGAATTTGCCGTAAGTATTAAAGGCCTGAAAAATAAAGTAAAAGCCATCCCTAGGCATTTAAAAAGAGATTTCACTGCTGGAAAATTAGCGGGAAAAACACTCACAGGACAGAACCTATCTCCTGAAGAAGTTCATCGAGCTGCCGTAAATTCAAGAGCAGTCCTTATCCCTGGATCCAAAGCAGCTTCGAAGGCCACTAAAAAGAGGTTCCTTGATACCAGGACAGGAAAAATTAGAACTGCTTCTAAAAAAGAACTAGAACAGGCAGCGAAGGCTTGGGAGCGATTTGATCGTCGCGGCCGTGGGGCCACAAACGTTGGTTTTGGTTACATGTAATAATTAGTAAATATTTCAGGATAGGTTGAATGTCCTATCCTGAGATCCAATTCAAATTTAAAACTAAACTATACGAATATGAGATGTAAATGTAGAGTTCTGAGCGTCGCTGGGATACCAGCATCAGACGGCAGTATCGTGAGCCAGGACGTGATGGAAGCTTATCTACGAAGTGAAGAGTGTCAGAATGCCCTAGAGATGCATAAGATGAT
>JAEEGK010001491.1_pt1 | contig 58726 bp, 11 predicted proteins | sample 8958771 | NCBI WGS metagenome assembly JAEEGK01 (sample SAMN16246547, study PRJNA631951) | gut metagenome | biome: gut microbiome; feature: rumen; material: SC-attached | host: Bos | place: Iran: Karaj | collected 2018-10 | reverse complement strand
TTTATTTATCGGTAAAAAAATATATTTAATATTTTCTTTTGTTATTTTTATGTCTGTATTGTTTTATGGCATTATAAGAATAAATCTAATATCAAATATTATTGATAAAGATGTAATAAAAATAGGAATTGTTCAACCAAATATTGAGCAACAAAAAAAATGGAATAAAAATTTAAAAGATGAGATAATAAATACCATATATAATACTGCAAAATATTTTAAAGATAAAAGCTGTGATATTATTGTATATCCGGAAACTTTGTTGCCAAGATCGTTAGAACAAACAGAAGAAATTCAAATTTTAGTCAAAAATATTTCGAATTATGCTTTTTTAAGTTTAATAGGTGGCAAAAGTATTGAAAATAACAATTTGTATAATTCTGTGTTTCTTATATCTAAAGAAGGAAATATAATAGATAAATATAAGAAGAAACATCTCGCTTTATTTGGGGAATATATACCTTTTGAAAACTTTCTTGTTAAACTTCTGGAGAAGGTTAATTTAACAGATAATTATACTAAAGAAATTGATTTAAGAGTGTTTGAATTTGATAAATATACATTGGGGATAAATATATGTTCAGAAGTTTATTATCCATATTTGTCGAGAGAATTAGTTTCGAAAGGTGCAACTTTATTAACGACACATTCAAATATTGCTTGGTGTGATGGACTTTCGTATCCGTACCAACATTTTGTTATGAATATTTTTAGAGCAATAGAAAATAGAAAATATCTTATAGTTGCATCAAATACCGGAATATCCGGAGTAATAGCACCTACCGGAAAAGTTATAAAACAAACAAAAAATCAGGAACAAATTTGTTTTGAAGAAACAGTTTATACAAATAATTACATAACTATATACGATAAAATAGGGGATTTATTTGTATATTTGTGTATTGCATATATAGGAATATTTTTGTTGTGTGTTCTTCTCTTTAGAAAAACAAAAAACAGATGATTAATACAGTCATCTGTTTCATAAAATAAAATTATTTAATTTTGGTGGAGGTGGCGGGGATTGAACCCGCGTCCGAAAAAGTTTCAGTAAGAGCACTACAAGTTTAGTCCGGAAAGATTTGTCTCGTTTATAAAACCATTACCGGACGGAATTGTTTTATAAACCAGCTCCGTTAGAATTTCATACTAACTTGACGGAACAAGCAAATTAATACTAACCTGCTCTTGACGGTTTATCCTGATAGCAGGTGTCAAAGGTAAACCGTAGCTGACTTAAGCAGCTATTGGCATGAATGCCGGAACCATAGGTTTCAACATCATGTTAGGAACGATTTGTTTGTCGTTTCTTTTTTGGTCGATTAGTAACCGAGCCATCGACCAACTCGGACTTGCTCTCTTTACATCTTTCATTCCCGTCGAACCCAACTCACCCCCGAGTTCGTTTGCTTTTAAAGAACTTTTTTATTATTGTAGCACAATCTTGTTCCAAAAGTCCACTATATACATTTATTTTATGATTTGTTTTTACTTTTGAAATATCCAAAATACTTCCGCAGGCACCTGCTTTAATATCTTTTGCACCGAAATAAAGATTTTTTATTCTTGCAAGAATTAATGCTCCCATACACATGGAACACGGTTCTATGGTAACATATACGGAACAATCGTTTAATCTGTAATTGTTTAATTTTTTGCAGGCTTTTCTTACGGCAACAATTTCGGCATGAGCGGTAGTATCTTTCAATGTTATACTTTTATTATATCCTTTGGAAATAATTTTATTGTCTTTTACAATGACCGCACCTATGGGTACTTCATCTTTTTCTTGTGCTTTTTCAGCACATTTTAATGCTTGTTGCATAAAATAAATATCTTGTTTTGTCCACTTCTTTTGTTGTTTCAATACACCCATACCTAAATTCCCGTTTCCGTTTCTATGTGCGGAATCAACAATTCTCTTATATTTTGCGGTATTCGTGTAGGCTTAAAAGCATAATTTACCAACGGATGTTTTGTATAACCTGTAACTAATACTTTATCGTTACATTTTACTTTATAACTGAAAGTAACGGTTACATGTTTAAGTTCGGATATAGTAGTTTCCACGGTTATGAAATCGTCATAATGTGCGGGGGCGTGATAATTGCACTGTGCACTTACAACAGGGAAATAAAAGCCCTGCTTTTCCATTTCATCGTATGTGTATCCTATTTGTCTCATAAGTTCCGTTCTGCCCATTTCAAAATATTTTAAATAGTTTGAATGATAAACCACACCCATTTTATCCGTATCCGCATAAGGTATTCTGTAATCAAATTTGTTCATTTTAGCGCTCCGTACAAAATTTTTGATATTTTATAAAAATATTGAAAAAAAATATAGTGCGGACTATACTAAATATAAGTATAGGGGTGGCTGTTTGTTATAAAAATATGTTTGTTTTAAGTTTTAAAGTTTTACAAATATTTCACATTTTATTCTAAACTTTTTTTAAATAAAAAACTATAATAATAGTAGGAAAATAGGAGTTAAATTTATTTTAGGAGGTGTGGCCATGAACAAAAAATTGGTGTCTTTTGTCTTGGCAATGGTTTTAAGCGTAGGTCTTGGTGTAAGCACTTTGTTTGCCTATTCTTACTCGAAGTATGGTAAAGAATTCAGTTCTTTCTATGCGGGTTCTACTAGCTCAAAAAGTGTAACAATTAAAGTTGGATCCCCTGACGATATGTTGGGCGGAAATTTAACGGCGGTATTTGGTTATTATGCAGGTTCTTTGGTATCTTACCAAGCTGCGGGCGGACAGTTTCAGTTGTACGATAGTTATGGTGCAAGATTTACTTGCAATAATGCTGGTGGAATTTGGTCTGTAACAGGTGCAAATTTGAGAACTTCAGACTTAAATGATATTGCAAAGTTTGACACAATGGAAGATTTCTTGATGAGCATGGGCTTTACTGAGGCATCTTTGGCAGTTACCGAGATGGATGAAGACGGAAACATTATGACAACGACAACTTACGGTGAAGACGGGTATTATGGGTCAGGTACAATATCGAAAGAAGAGTATGAAAGATTATCAGAAACAGAAAAGGAAAATTTTGATAAAGGAACAGAATATAAGGAAGATGGTTATCACAATGCAGCTACCGGTAAAACAATAACTGAAGAAGAGTATAAAAAATTAGACAAAAAAGATCAGGAAAAGTTTGTAAAACATAAAAAAGGTGATAAGTATTATACAGCTAAAAAAGGAATGATTTCAAAAGAGTTGTATGGTAAATTGAGTGCTGAGGCACAGAAAGCTTTTACTTATCATAATAAAGGTGATAAAAAAGCAGTAAAAGATTTAACAGAAGAAGAAACTAAAGATTATAAGGTTTCGAAAACAGCAATATCCGGAGATTTACTTGCAAAGTTGAGAGAAACTTTGGGAAGCGGTGCAAACTTTTCTGCAAGTATTTCTGTTGGTTCCGGTGTAACAGGACCTTCTTTAACAATTTCCGAGAACGGAAAACCTCAAATAACTTATACAAGTGATCCTACAACCGGTGGAATAAGACCAACGCAGTTATATGTTTATGATGATAAAGGTTTCCAAGTAGGTATACAGACTGCAACATTCGAATTGGATAGTACTTCAAATGGTGAAGCATCCGGCCATTGGACATGTAATTATACAGCTATAACCTATGATAAAAACGGTGTAAGAACCGATACTGCTTATCAGTTTTTCTCATGGAGCGATGATCCTCAAGATGTAGTGAAGAATGGCAATTTGTTGTCTGATATTCCGGCTGAGTGTAGATACGGCGAAGATGGTTATTATGATAAAGACGGTCATTTTAAGTCTGAAAAGGAATGGGAAGCGTTGAGTAATGAGGATAAAGCAAAATATACTTATAAGTCTAAGGGTACAGTTATTGACGATAAGTTAAAAGAATATATGGACGAACATGGCGATTTCGATGGCCAAATTTCTTCAGTAACCCACTATTCCGCAAATAATTCAGCATTGTATTCTTATGATTACACAACAAACCAAACAACTTATTTTGCAAATAACAGGCCGAGTTACATTGTTAATGCAGAAGGTGAAACAGTAGGTTTGTATAGCTACACGGAAAATGGCGTTATTACGGCATTTTTCAATGCAAACGGAACAGATAATAATGGTCAAAAAGTTGGAACAACAACCATATTCGATCAATGGGGAAGACAGTTGTTCACTGCTGTAGGTGGTTTAAATGATGGATCTAATCCGTTTAAAAATCAAGCCGAAAGACAAAAGTTGATAGATGAGTATTATGATATGATTGCAAACGGTAATGTAGATCCTGCAAAATATGAGTATGATGAGACTACCGGTACATATAAAGCGAAACCTAATACAGGAACAAGAATTTCTTCTTTAAGTATCTATGCGGATCAAATGTTTGATAAAAATTCTGAAAGCTATGAGAAGCTTACTAAAAACGGCTTCCTTGATATGAACAAAGTAAATGCCATAGCAAAGCTTTTTAGTTATTCAGGTGACGATAGTATAGATGTATCAGAGGCAAGTCTTAAAAAAATCTTGAAAAAATATGGGTTGGATGCCAGTACTTTTGATGTTGATGGTGAGTTTGATTTAACTAATAACGCTAATCAAAGAGATAAGATGGACTATGATAATAACTCTTTTGTGAAAGCTCTTTTTAATTTAATTTCTGCAATTACGGGAAAATCAATCGATCAACTTAAAAAGAGTGGAGATTTTTCAACAACAAAAGATGGTAAGTTAACTTTAAAAGATGGTGGTAAGAGTGCTAAAAAAATTGCTAAAATTATCAAAAAGGCTGCAACAGATGGGAAATTAGATTTAGGTTCTATGCTTAGCGCCATCGGTGTTTCTCCTACCGGTAGCATAACTGATTCCACGGAAACAGATATGATTGCATTGTATGTGCTTGCAGGTATGTTAGATATGTTATCAGTTAATACAGGTTTTAATGGTACCGGTTCAAGTCAAGAAGCTGAAGATTCTATAAGAGAGGCACTCGCTACAATTTCAGATGTAGCTACAGATATGGTTGATAGTTCATTTGAATCTTTCAAAGATACTTACACCAAGTCTTCAGGACAACGTTATATTAACGTTGCCGCTATTGCTTCTAAGGTAAATAAGACAGCATCTGTTGCTGTAGGTTCGTCTCTTTTGAAAGTAGCAAGCAAATGGAATAAAGGTAAGATAGATGAAAAGGATGCAAATAAAAAGACAGTTGAAGATAATTTTGGAGCTACTAACTCAAAAGCAGCTTATTCTGTTTCGGTAATTAAAGATACTTATGCCAACAGAAATGGTGGCTCTCTTGCAGCTTTGAACCAAGCTTTTGGCGGAGCATTGAACATGAGCTTAGCGAAATTCGGTTATACCGGTACCGATATAGTAAATATGTTAACTTTCTGTAACGGTGGTGCAACGGCTGTAGCTCAAACTACAATAGCTATGAGTACTTGGGATAAAGATAATATACCTGGAATAGATGATGTTGATGGATCAGTTGATATGAGTGATGTGAATTATACGTCTGTTACAAGAGTAAATGGCGAAGTAACGACCAAGAATAGCGGTTCACATATTCAATATTCAGTTCAAAATAGAGAGTCAAGTTCTAACACTAGAAGATGTGCTGCAGGTATGACATTTACTAACACCATATTGTTAGGTGGGGCACAAGCATATAGTAAACAACATAATGTAGTAACTGATATTTATGAAGTAACTGATATAACAGTAGAGGAAAATACGGAATCCGATCCTGCAGTAGAAGGTGACATTATAACAGATGGTGAAAAACTTGAAGAAGCTAAGGCTAATTTGGCAGCAGCTTTAGGTGTAGATGAAGATCAAATTGAATATAAAGATGGAGTGTTTACGTATACAGATGATAAAGGTAATACATCCAGCTATGTTGCTGTTGATGCTTCAAAAATTAATCTTATGGATGGTTCAACATTCCATGCAGCAGAAGGAGAAACGGTTATTGTTCAAGTAAACACTAGAGATAAAGATGGTAACCTTACAAGTGGTGTTGATGAAAAAACAATACAAAATAAGGTTGCATCGGGTGAAACAAGAGTAATGTTTATGGGTGATGCTAATGTAGGTTGGAGTGATAAGAATACTGTTGGTGAGAAATGTTTGTTGATGACAATGAATACAAGTTATAATGAAACAAGTTTGGGTGCCGGAGATGGCGGTGTTGTATTCGGTCAAGCAGAAATAGATTCTGTAAAAGCTGAAATTGAAATGGTATCAATGGTTGCAGCAGGTAAGAGTGATGAAGAGATTAGAGCAGCCGGTTACGATCCTGAAGAAGCTAAACAAAAAGCGGAAGATGAGACTAATAAATGGATTAAAGATAATACTGATGAGAATATGAAGAATTTTAAAAATAATGGTTTCTCTTGGGATGACAACAAAGATATTCAAGAACAATTGAAAGCTGCTTGGCAGTTATTGTTCTAATCGGCAAAATGATTTAAATAAAAATATCCTGCATAGAAAAATATGCAGGATATTTTTTATGTCAACAAATTATGTTAGTTGTTAGCTGTTTTTATAATATTTCAAAATAGAATTATATTTCTGCTTTTTGTTTGAATATTGTTCTGTTTTGTGTAATTAAATATATGTGAAAATATAATATTTTTTTTATTGAAAAAAAGTTTTTTTAGTGTTATAATATATAGAAATAAATGTTTTTAAATTTTCTTAAAATATAAGGGGAAAAAAACTTTATGGAAAAAGCTAAAAAGAATACCAAGTGGATTATTGTTGGCAGTATTGTTGTTGTTTTGGCAATTCTCGTCGCTGTAGGGCCAATGGTTGTAATGAAATATATGAGAAATAAATGGGAATCGAATAAACATTATCAAACAACTGCATTGTTAATGAATGTTTCCGGAAGTTTGAAGAAAGCATCGAATGGTGTTTATTATTTAAAAGGAAATAACAGATTGTTCTATGTGTTAGAGGGAATACAGGAAGATGTTTCTGGTCATGTAGATGAAAATTGTAGCGTTATAGGAGAATTCAGAGAAGCCAAAAATAATGAAACTATAGATGGTAATCCTGTAAGATTATTTATTGGAACAAAGAAACTTATATTTAAGGATAGTGGAGAAACTGTTGGTACAGGTATTGAACAAAATCAATCGGCTGATGGTGACAAGAAAACCGTTACGATGGAAGAAAAATCTTTGAATAGAGCAAAGTTAAGAGTGGAAGCAAATACAAGACTTAACAAACCTATTTTGTTTGATGTTATAAAAGGTAATGTTGTTTCTTTTAACAGAAAAGATTTGAACGGTAAGGAGTATACCGCTTTTGTTTTGGTAGATGAATTTAGTGATAATTATATGCTCTATAAAGGCGGAAAAGATTTATCTTCATTGGAAAATCAGAATATCATAGTACTTGGTAGAGAAATAATACCACCCAAAAATTTCCCGTTGATTGTTGATGAAACAACTTTCGAAATCTACGAAGTTTATGATTTAAACTACAATAAATTGATGTAGTTTTTACAAAAATTTTACAAATTTTTCGACGAAATTTTATATGTATTTACTATAATTAGTATAGGAGAAAAAAGGAGGTGTTTCATGAAGAGAATACAAGCTTTAGTAATCTCACTTTTATTTCTTATAACTAATAATATACAAGCATCTTTTTTACAAGGGCCTAACCCTTATTCTTTTGGACCACAAGGCCGTTCGGTTTCCGATTTAAGAAATTTTGCAAAACCAAAAAATATGATAAGAATTTTACCTAACAGACCTGTAGTTGCTACTAGTTCCGACGGTAGCAGACTTTTTTATACATCCGACGGTAAATTGGCTTTAAGTGTTGCTAAAGACGGTTCGATGTCTTTTTCTTTAGGCGGTTTAACAAAAAACTATAATTCCGACGGAGAATTTTCAGGATCGGCCAAGACTTTGAGAGGAAGCGGTTTGTTACAGGAAGTTAGAGATAAAGAAGACAGGCTTTTAGGATACAAGACTTTAAACGGTGACGGTAAAGTTTCACACACTTACGATAAAGATTTTAATTTAACGGCCACATATGTTTATACCGGACAAGGTGCGAAATTAGATTATGTACAAAACGAAATGACAAAAGGCAGATCTTATTACGACGAATACGGAAGGAATAAATATGATGTTGATTTTAACGGTTATATTCAGAAAACATATTTGTATGCCGATGTTGAATATACTGCGGATGAAAAAGATCTTACAAGAAGAACTTTGAAAACAAAAAAGACAACTTCTAATCCTACAAAAACCGGTTTATTGACATCTGTTAGAGATTATAACCATAATATGTTTTCTACTGAAAATGGTGATGTTAATATTAACCCTTTAGTTTATAATGAGACTTTTTTTGATTTGGAAGGAAAAACTCAATATATTAAAAATACGGATGGTACCACTGTAAGAAAATTTCATTATAAGCAAGACGATAAAGGAAACAAAATATTAGATTATCATTTAGATACTTTAACAGGAAATAAAACTTTTTATGATGAGCATGGAACAGCTTCTTATACGGTTAACGATGAAAATGCAGTTATTACAAGATATTTTGATGGATATACGGTTAATATTATGTCTAACGGAGCGTATGCTGAAGTAACAAAATATGATATAGACGGCAAAGAATTATACACAACATTAAAAAATATTAAGTATTACGATGATGGAACAATAAGTGAAGTTATGGATGAAGAGGGTGAGCTTTGGCAAGAATATCATTATAGAGAAGAGAGCGGTAAAAAAGTTGTGGATTATGTAATAACTTACTCCAATACCGATTTTGGCGGTGAAACAACATATACATGGTATGAAGATGATAAACCTTTATATGTTACAACAGACTCTAACAGACCGACAGATAACAATGCTACAAATATTGTTAGAACTTATTTTTGGGACGGAGACACTTTACGATGCACTTTCGACAATCAAACAAAAGTTACTCAGTGGTACAATATGAATAAAGAATTGGTATATGAAAGCATGAATGAAAGAATAATTTCTAAAAATGTTTACAGTAACGGACAATTGGTTGGAAAATGGGATGCTTTAGAAGGCCAAACAATGATTTATTTAAATGAAAGACCTTGGATAAAAGTTAAATCAGATTATGAACCGAAACCCGAAATGGTTACAGGTTTAATATCACATTCAACGGAAATATGGAATGCGATAGCATATGATAATTTGGTTATTGCGGAAGCTGAGGCGGAGGCTATTGCTAAAAATCTTGATTTTAATAGAGAATCATTTATAGAAGAGTTTTATAAGTCTGGTAAATCCGAAGTGGTAAAAGTTCTAGACGGTTTTATGGCTGCTTATGGTTGGAACAACGGTGCTGTTTCAGATTTGTTGACAAACGGTAATCTTTATGAAGTTGTTGACAACCGGTAATGTTTAAACTATACTTATATAGGTATAAGAAAATATAATAATAAATATTATGAAAAAAAACACAAAGAGCATTATTTCTAATGTTGGTTTTTTGCACAAGTTTTTTTCTTGTGTAATAGTTTTTTTTATGATAATAAGTTCAGTTTGTGTTGCTGAAATAAAAACTGATTTTTCTATTGTTGAATCGGCAAAAGTTTCTGCTGATACTTTGTTGGTACAATTCTTTTATATTTCGACTCTGCCGTTAAATGTTATTTCTAAATTGTTCATAAACACTGAAGAAAAGACACCTGCGGCACCGGTAAACAAACAAGATAAAAACAATGCTGCAAAAGAATCAAACTCTTCTAAAGCTTCTTTCGGCTATTCAATTTTGCCAAGCATGCTTTCTGTTTCGCAAACAGTTAAAACAAAAACAGTTAAAGTTTTCACTTTGTTGGATAAAGTAAAAAAATCAAAAATATTTATGCATTTTGAAAGTTATGAGTTTATTTGTATTGAAAATCTGCTAAAATTTAATTTCGTTATGATGCTATTATTAGCAATATTGATTACAAGAAGAAATATTGGTAACGATAGTATTATAATAAAAATAGAAAATAATAAATTAGCTCGGCTTATTTAGTTAAGCCGGGCTGTTTTTGTGTTTACAGCACAAAAACAAGGAGAAAATATGAACATAATCAAAAACTTTTTTAAGGGGCTTACAGCCAAACTTAAAGGATTAATAAACAAAGAAAAATTTGTTGAAATCTGCGTTAAGATGAAAGAATGGACTCTTTCTCTTAATGCAGTAAAGATAACGGCGATAATCGTTGTTAATTGTTTCTTGTTAACCGGTGTTTACGGGCAAGCCGTTGCCGGGTTGCTTGAAAACAATAGAGCAACTGAGCAATTTAAACAAGTTTTTGAAGATTTTAATCTTCCTTACAGTTACGGTAAAATAACATCGGCAAATTATCAGGCAAGCGATACGGTTGTTATTAATATTCAAGATTTGCACAGTCATGCCGAAGTTCAAAGAAATATTAATAATATAATTTCTTTGTTCGATGACAAATACGGTGTTAAATCGGTTTATATTGAAGGTGCTTACGGGCAGGTTAGTACAAAATGGCTTACCGCTTCCAAAGATGAAAATATAAAAAATTCCGTAATGAACAAATTATTGGAAAGCGGAAGACTTACCGGTGCTGAATATTATTCGGCTTCTAAAGGTAAAACCGAAATAATTAAAGGTTTGGAAAATAAAGAAGTTTATTTTGATAACTTAAAAAGATTTGGAACATTAATAGATAATCAAGAAGTAATAACTCTTCATATAGATTCCATAAAAGATACCGTTAAGAAATTACAGGAACAGTATTATAACAGACAACAGAAGAAGATAGAAGAACTTTCTGCAGGTTATGTTTCCGGAAATATAGAAGCAAACAAATATTTTGCATTGATGAAAAAACATGCCGATAAGTTGGCTGTTGATATAGAAAACTATCCGAATTTGTCAATGTATATGACCTTGCTTGAAAAGCAAAAAGAAATTAACTATCAAAGAACCACACAAGAATTGCAAGCATTTGTTATAAAATTGAAAGAAAATTTACCGTATAATGCATACAAAATGTTGTTGACTGAAACAAAGAATTTCTCTCAAATGGATAAATTGTACGGATACATGATAAAGCTTTCAAGACAATACAATTTGGATTTATCTCAAAACTTTAAAGAATTGGAAAAATTCTTTGCTTACATAGAATTGAGCCAAGCAATAAATCCTTTGGAATTGATTAAAGAAGAACAAAGTTTCAAGGACGAAATTAATGATAGATTTTCAGAAAACAAAGCTGAGGAAGAAGTTGTATTTTTAAGCAGTTTTGTAAGATATTATCAAGATTATTTACTCGGTAAAATTACAACCGATGATTGCAACTATTACAAAGCAAATATTGACAGATTCAAAAATGTATGGGTAAAATACATTGATAACAGAGAACTTGTAGCTTTAGAAGATTATGAACAAATTTCCGATAAATTCTATAAAATAAACTTTGAAAGAAACCAATATTTCTTGGATAATATGAAAGAAGTATTGGATAGTAAGAAAATAGAAGGTGTTGTTGAAGGCAAAGACGAACTTCAAAAAACAATGAATTCTTTGCAACAAGCAAAGGAAGTTTATATAACCGTAACCGGTGGTTTCCATACACAAGAGATGTCTGCTATGTTAGCAAAAGCAGGTATAACAAACATAGTTATTACTCCGAATGTAACCGGGGATACAAAAATAGCAGAAGAGACTTATTACAAAATAGCACAAGAACAGGCTAAAATTTCTTTCCAAGCATTGGCAGCATGGGTTATGTCTCAGGAAATAACATCACTTGATGCTTTAAAAGGTGCTTCCTTTGCAGAAACTGTTGCAAATATAGAAAGCATTATGGAAGGTAATAATGCACAAGAAATGATAAATGGCTTAAAAAATTACCTTAGAAATGAACATAATATAAATGTAGAAATAGAATTTGAGCCTGTTTCCGAAACAAATGCGAAAGTCAGCATTACAGTAGATTCCCAAACTACAACATATAATGTTGAAAAAGACGGGAAAGATTATAAAGCAATCGAAATTTCCTCCGGCGGAATGCAAAAATCCGTTTCTTCTGTAAGAGAAACGATGAAAGCAATATTTAGAATAGCAAGAATTTCGTCCATAGCAGCGGTAGTTGCAACAGCTTTAATTATTTCTCCGCTTTCAATTTCATTTTTACCGGTTGTTGCTATAGTTTCAGCTTTTGTAGGTGCAACTTCATGGTCTGCATTAGGTTTGAAAAAATATGAAGAAGGTTTGTTAGAGAAAGCACAAAGTAGTACTGAATATAAAAATGCTCAAAATGCTCTATTGTCTAAAATCGCAGAAGCGAAATCAACAGAGTCGGATGATGAAAAAATCGAAGGAAGGATTCTTCCTGAAGGATTTAGAACAGCTTTTGATACGAAGTTGGCAAGTTTAGGTTTTAGTAAAGAGCAGATAGAAAGATTGAGATTTGATTCTCTTTCTGAAGAATTTGGAAGTGCAAAAGAAGGTCTTGTTCATTTGAACTATCCTATGATGCAAGCATTGTTTATGAACGGAACTGAGTTTAAAGATACAGTTCTTTCGAATGCATTGCTTTCTATGTTTATTGCTCATGAATTAAGACATATAAAATTTGAGGAAAGTTCAGTTGCTAATATAAAGGCAATAAGTAATTTTGAGGAAATAATCGTAGGTTTAGGTGATATTTTTAGTTTCGTATCATCATTTGTAAGAATTTTCTTGAAAAATTACGTTGTAGCAAGAGCACCGACTTTATTTAAAAAGAAAGCTGCGCCTATAACAGAATTAAAAAATATTGAAGAAATAAAAGATGTTATTCAAGAAATTGTAAATAAATATAATCTTCTTGGTTTTGAATATAGTAAAACAAGTAGTCGTTCTGTTTCCCAGTTTACTTTTGCTGATGAACTTGCTGCAGATGGCGGAAAAATGGCTGTTTTGGGTACGTCTGGAGGTAAAACTTTCGGAACGGTAGAAGCAATGTTACTGCAATTTTTAAGAAATCAACAGAGAGGTTTAACAGGCAACAAGATATTGTTTACCTCTAAAACAACTCCACTTATTAATGAAACTATGAATTTAGTTGCAAAATTTTTCTCTACGGAAGAATGTGCTGAATTGTTGCCGAAAGAATTACAGGAAAAAATCCGTGCAGGAGAAATGGTAGGTTTTGTAGATCAAAATAGTGATGAGGGATATTTTATTAGTTATAAAATCGGCGAGAATGGTGAGATGGAAGTTGTTACAAAAAAAGCAACAAAGGCGGAAGTTTATCAAAAAGCAAGTATAATTTGCGGTGATTTCGCAGGCTTTGTTTGGGATGTACAGAAAAATGCTCAGAGAGAAAAGGCAGAAGATTATATTTTGCAGACCAGAGATTCTGAAGGAAATTTGATAGATGTACCTTTTGATTTCTTTGCTGATGAAGCTCAGTTGATAAGAGAAAATTCCAATGCATCCACTTCTTCCGGAGAATCGGAAAGAGCAAGAGCACTTGAACCTATTGCAGATGAAATTTTTCAATTGATAGAAGATGGTGAAATTACAAGAGAGCATATAAATGGTGATAACGGATTGAATGAAGCCGGTAAACAAGTTTCCGGCAAATTATTTAATGAAATAAGCTCACAATATCCGGAATTAAAAATAACATCTTCTGAATGGGATGCAATGTTTAGAGGTGCTGTCAGGGCTCGTTTTGATATGAAACTGAGAGAAGATTACGGAGTTTATGTTGTAGATAATGACAATAATGTTTTAAACTTAGAATTTAGCGAAGACAGTGTAAGTTTTGTAAAAAAAGTTGGTGCACTTGATCAAAAAGTGGCTACAATGTCCAGAGAAGAATATTTGAAAAGTGGAGCTGAAATTGAAATAGGTGGAGTTAAATATAAAGTTCAGATTGGAGTTATTCCGGAAGATTCAACTCAGGTTAACCCCAGTGTTAAATTCGGAAAAGGAGAACAAGGCGCTGTTGAAAGAGTTGCAAAATCGCAAGGTTTTTTACCTGGAAACTTTTCGTATACGGTTGAAAGTTTAACAGTTAGTAATGATACAGGTATAACATTTTTGGCAAAACATGCAGCAAGTTTACATTTGTTTACGGGATCTCGTGCCGCAGCGGATGATTTAGCGGAAGCATTTAATTTACCTATATATGATGCAAATGCGGGTGGTGCAAAAGCATTATTAAATAATGAAGAGGTTGTTCAAACAAGAGAAGAGCAGATGCAACTTGCAGTAGATAGAACATTAAAGAAATTTTATGGCATTTTTGTAGATGCAGATGGGCAGCCTGAACAATCAGGTTTGCTTTTGGTAGAATCTCCAAGATATGTTTCAAGATATTATGCAGCTCTCATTTCAAGAATGGAAGATTTGGGATATGCAAACTTTCCTAAAGAAATTAGTGATTTAATAAAAGAAAACAAAAGAATTACGGATGAGTTAATAGCTGCGAAAAAAGCAAAGAAATTAAATTTAGATCAAATAGATAGATTGGAAGAAGAGTTGTCTGAGAATAGCAATAAATTAATTTCTGCTGTTTCTGAAAGTGGGATAACTGATAAAAACGGCAGAAAAATAAGTGAACTTGTTAATACAGCAGAAACACAGACCTATGAAATAGATGCTGTAAAAGAAAACTTACAGAACAGACCATCTTTGGCAATTATTACCAATATCGGTGCTACCGGTATGGATATAAAATATAGAAATAAAACTGATAGACAGAATGGACCTAAAGGTGTATTTACGGTAGATGCTAATGATAGAAGAACAAAGGAAAATGATTATCAGGGTGCAGGTAGAGGTTCCAGAGATGAGCAACATCCGTCTACTTCGGATAAAATAGTTGCGGTAGAACAAATTTTGGATTATTTAGATGCGGATAAAGCTGATGAATACAGATCTGATTTGATGAGACATGCAGCACTTCAAGCGAATAAAAAAGAAGCAACAAAAACTGTTTTCCAAAACTTAGTAAGACAAATTTTTAATGAAGCCGGTATAGGTACTATAACCGTAAAAGTATATAACGGAAAAACAAACAAATATGAAGATGTCGATATTATAAGTTTGGTTGAAAATGAAGTTGATGTTATGAATATTATAAGATATCTTGATGCGGAACAGACAAAGAGCTATTTAGAAAAGCTTTATATTCAAACTGAAAAAATAAAAAAAGACAATAAAGAAAAATTTGATATAGATTTCGCAGATTTAGATTTTTCAGAAATTGGAGAGACTTCAAGAATTCAACTTGAAACATTGCAATTGCTTTCTTATTTAAATAAAGCAAACTTATATAATGATGTTAAAGCAAAAAAAGATTCAAGAGGATTTTTCAGAAGAGACAGAGATTCTTCAACTTCTCAAAGTGCTTTGTCAAACTTGTTATCTTTGATAGAAGATAAAAAAACATTATCAGATAGTGTTCAATCAGCTTCAAGAGATAGAGCTATTGAGGGTGCGAAAGCAAGTACAAGCGTTTATAGTGGTGTAGAAGCTCAAAGAGATAGAATAAAAAATAAAAATTATATGGGTGAAGATTGGATTTCAAATATATCGAGAACAAAGAGAGGACAAAAAGCAACTTTATCCAATGAAGATTTTATAAAATTAGGTAAGTTATATCGTAAGAGAATATCACAAAATATAGAACAAATAAAAGAAGAGATAGAAAGAACAAAAGAAGAATTAAGAAAATCTGATAAAAAAGAAGAAATTGAAAATAAATTGAAGTTCTTGATGACTCAAGAAAGTTTATTGCTTCAAAGGTTACAGTTATCTGATACAGACTTGGGTAAAGTATATTTGGAAGAATTAAGAAAGAAAAGTATACAGGATTTAAACAAAGGATATTCTGAAATTTTGCGGGTAATAGAAGGGGAAAAAGATGCAATAAATGAAATGTATTCAAATAAGATTCTTTCAAGATTTAGATCCATGGTTGCTTCGCAAAAAGCAGCAACTGCACAAATTTCAAGAAAATATACCAACGCTGTTCCTGAAAAAGATAGAAAAATAAGACAAGAATTAGCTGAGATATTTAAAGAAGCCGGAATAGAAGATGTTTCTATTGATACAAGATTATACAAAGAAAAGAATACATTGCCAAAATTTTTAGCAAAAATCGTTGATTTGTTTGCTAATAAAGGTGCTGTTATTATAGTAACAACTCTTATTGGAGCATCAGCAGCTGGAATAGTAGGCTTACTTGGTTTTTCAAGTATAGCTCCTATTACATTGGTTGGTATGGCAGTTATCGGATTAGCTGTTATTTTATTCAACATATATTTAAGAAGATCTAAAGTTGACAGATATGAAGCATATAAACAACAGAAAGGTGGTTTTGAAGATATTTCTGCAGAGTTTGTAAATACAGGTAATTTTAAATTGTTCGGTAGTGTTTTGGAAGGAACATTGTATAAATTATCTTCCACAATGGGAAAAATAGGTCTTTATGCTCCGGCATTTGCATTTATTGCCGGTATTGCCTTATATATAACCGGAGGTGCTGCTATTCCGGTTGTAGCAGGAATTATTATAGCTGGACTTTTGATGTCGGCAGTAAGTCTTATAACAAGCCTTATTGTTATAAAAGTGAACTCAAATGAAAAAGATGGTATCGACGCCAAAGCTGTTTCTGATATGAAAGATGTTCCTACAAAGACAGCCGAGAGTGTATTAAGCGGTTTGGTTGTTGCAGGTCTTTCAACATTGCTTACAGCTGGAATTCTTTCTTTAATTGGTGCTCCATTAGTTGTTCTTGCACCGTTAACTATAGCTATTTTTGCAGGTGTCTCATTATTGGTATATGGATTGTATTATATTTTTAATAATGTGCTTCCTGCAAGAAATTCAAGAGAAGTAATGGTAGAACAAAAAAATAAAGGAATGTTAAAAACCTTGCTTCCCTCATTTATAGGTTTTGCTGTATCAGTAGGAATAATAGCCGCTATGGCCGCCACAGTTTTGTCTGTAGGTACTTTTGGTACTTCCGTAATGGGAATAATGTTTGTGTTCACTTCATATGGTGCAATACTTAAAGTAAGAGATGAAATAAAGAATGCTAACGGAGACAGACGATTAATTAGAAGAGCTCCGGCTATGGTATTAAGATCTTTGTTTGCAGAAAATCCTATGGTATTGTTTTCTGCTTTGGGATTAATATTAGGTGGTTTGTTTTCCGGTAGTGTGGCTATTGTATTGCCTCTCGCTGTTATAGCGGTATTGGCAATTGCATTTGTTTCAAGATTTGACAATCCAAAATTGGAAAAGACAACATTAACTATAATAACGGCTGTGTTTTCAATGTTTGGAGTAACAACTGTTGCTTCAGCAGCGGAAAATCAAACAGAAACAGTCATGGAAAATAATACACAAGAACAAAATGAAGTTGATGCCCAAGCAGAAGCAGAAAGACAGGCAGAAGAAGCTAGAAAAGAAGCAGAAAGACAGGCAGAAGAAACCAGAAAAGCAGAAGAAGCCAGAAAAGAAGCAGAAAGACAGGCAGAAGAAACCAGAAAAGCAGAAGAAGCCAGAAAAGAAGCAGAAAGACAGGCAGAGGAAACCAGAAAAGCAGAAGAAGCCAGAAAAGAAGCAGAAAGACAGGCAGAGGAAACCAGAAAAGCAGAAGAAGCCAGAAAAGAAGAAGTCAGACAGGCAGAAGAAAACAAACAGGCAGAAGAAGCCAGAGTAGCAGAAAAAGAGGCAGCAGAACAGGCAGCAACTCCTGCTCAAGAAGTTAGTGCCGGAGGAGATGGTGGTAGTGGCGGTGAAGATGAAAATGAACAAGATGTATCACAGGTGCCTGAACAGGTTGCAGTGCCGGTAACTGAAGTAAAAGAAGAAGAACCGGCGGGGCAAGCCGATGCTCAAGATGTTGTAGATCCTTTGAATTTGACGGACACAGCTATAGAATTGGTATCGGGTCAAGAAACACCGGAAGAGATAGCACAACCAACAGCAGGAGAGACCGCAGAACCAACAGCAGGAGAGACTGCAGAGCCAACAGCAGGAGAGACCGCAGAGCCAACAGCAGGAGAGACTGCAGAGCCAACAGCAGGAGAGACTGCAGAGCCAACAGCAGGAGAGACTGCAGAACCAACAGAAGATAAAGGTGGAACAGCTGAAGATTCTATAACAGCAGGTACAGATGCTGCTATAGATACTGCATTACCTGGAGTTGATGCATTAAGTGATATTTCAGCAGGTTTGGGTGAAGCTATTGTTGAAGAAAAAACGCCAAGTGAACAAGAAGCAGAACAGATACAGCCACAGCAAACAGCTGATTCTATAATTTCAAAATATGGTTTAACACCGGAAGACAATGAAATAAAAATTTCCGATGGTATTTTATCTTCAGAAGAAATGGAAATTTTGAAAGCAGCAGGATATGCTTTAAGCGAAGAAGGAGAATTGCTTGATGGAACCGTAAAGAATGATTTGCCGCAAGAAGATGTTGAAGGTCAAGAAGAGGTCGGAAAAGATGGTACGGAAACATCAGAAACAGGCGAAACTACGGAAACAGAAGAACCCGGAGCACTTGATGGAGCAATAGATGCAGCAACGGATGTTTTAGGAGATGTAATAGGTATTGGAGCAGCGGATGGTTTAACTGATGCTTCGGCAGAAATCGTAACAGGAAAACCAGAGGAAAGTTTATCTGAAGATGAGCAGTATTTAGAATTACAGAGTGAATTACAAAAAGCCATAGATAATGAAGATGTTGGAGCTATGGTGGATTTGATGGGACAATTGAAAGAAAAGGATCCGGATAATTCGTTGATAACAGATGCACAAAATAAACTTGATGAATTGAAAGAAACTGCAGAGCATAAACAAGCATTGGAAAATGCACAACAAACATTACAAGAATTTTTGGATAGCGGAAGTACGAATATAGATGACTTGTCAGGAATAATGGATGCATTAAGAGTATTAAATCCTAACGATGATTTATTGAGTCAAGGACAAGTAAAATTAGATGAATTAAACAGAGCGGCTATAGAAACAGAGTTGAAAGATGCAATAAGCAGAGGAGACTTAGACGCAATAGCAGATCTAAAGGACCAATTAAGTGTAATGGATCCTGACAATTCTTTAATTTCTTCAGCAGAACAAGAAATAGAGAGATTAGGTACAGAAAAAGCCATTAGTGATGCTACTCAAGCGATACAAACAGAACTTGAGAATTATGATAATTTGAGTGATGAGGAAAAAGTTGAAGCTAAACAAAGAATGTATAATTTACTTGCGGAAATAGAGAAACGCGGTGGTGATACAAGTGCATTGAAATCAGAAATTGAAAATTTGGAATTAACGGATACGGAAAGAGACGCAGAAACAAAAGGATCAATAGATTCTTGGTGGGAAGAATATATAAATGGAAACGAAGATGCCAAAGGGCATTTAGTACATTTTTATAATATGCTTAACGATAAAAGTGTATTAACTGAAGAACAGTTGAAAGAAATAGAAAAAATAGTGGAAGAAGCTAAAGCACAGGAAGAAAAGGATGCAGCGGCAGAGCAATTGAGAAAAGATGTAAGATCCGAATTGGGAAAACTGGGAATAGAATTTGAAGGTGATATAGATGATTTAATTTGGGGACAAGGAAACGAAAACAAAACGCCGGCGGAAATAGCACAAGCATATAAAGACTTTTTAGATCAAAAAGCAGCTGATGCAGATGCAGATCAATTGAGGGAAGACGTAAGAGCTGAATTGGAAAAATTAGGAATAGAATATGAAGGGAATATAGATGATTTGATTTGGGATGACAACGGGCAAAGAGGAACAGCGGAAGAAATAGCACAAAGATATGCTGCATTGGTAGAAGTAAAAGGATTGGAAGGAGCAGCAGGTTGGGATGATGAATATATAAATTCATTAATTTTGAATGAAGACGGAACATTAAAAGATAACTATTTGGATATAGTAAACGGAATAATTGAAGAAGATAGAATAGCTACGGAAAAAGCACAAGTTTTCCAAGGTGTAAAAGATTCTTTAATAGAAAGATATGGGGCAGATAGTATTACGGATAACAAAGACGGAACATTAACGATAACAGTAGGAAATGTTTCACTTCAAATACCTGTCTTTGATGAAAATAATAATCCTTTTAATCCGAAAGATATAGAAAAAGCATTTGATACATATTCACAATTAAAACAAGATTACGGGAATGTATCATACGATAACGGAAAGATAACAATAACACAAGGAGATGCGACATTAGAACTTCCGATATTTAAAGAGAACGGAGAAGCAACCAGTACAGCAGATATCAAGACAATATTTGATACATATTCACAATTAAAACAAGATTACGGAAATGTATCATACGATGACGGAAAAATAACAATAAAACAAGGAGATACTACACTTGAACTTCCGATATTTAAAGCAGACGGAGAAGCAACCAGTGTATCCGATATTAAGACAATATTTAATACATATTCTCAGTTGGAAAAAGATTACGGAAAAGGAAATGTATCGTATGATAATGGAAAAATAACAATAACAAAAGGAGATACTACATTAGAACTTCCGATATTTAAAGCAGATGGAGAAGCAACCAGTGTATCTAATATTGAGACAGTATTTGATACATATGCACAATTGGAAAAAGATTACGGAAAAGGAAATGTATCATACGATAGCGGAAAAATAACAATAACGAAAGACGGCTCAACATTAGAACTTCCGATATTTAAAGCAGATGGAGAAGCAACCAGTGCAGCAGATATTAAGTCTGTATTTGATACGTATGCACAATTAGAAAAAGATTACGGAAAAGGAAATGTATCATACGATAGCGGGAAAATGACAATAACAAAAGATGGTACAACATTAGAACTTCCGATATTTAAAGCGGATGGTGAAGTAACCAGTGTATTTGATATTGAGGTAGTATTCGATACATATGCAAAATTAGAAAAAGATTACGGAAAAGGAAATGTATCGTATGATAATGGAAAAGTAACAATAACGAAAGGAAAAACGACATTGGAGCTTCCGATATTTAAATCGGATGGAGAAGCAACCAGTGTAGAAGATATTGAGACAGTATTTGATACATACGCACAATTGGAAAAAGATTACGGAAAAGGAAATGTATCATACGATAATGGAAAAGTAACAATAACGAAAGGAAAAACGACATTGGAGCTTCCGATATTTAAATCGGATGGAAAAGCAACCAGTGTAGAAGATATTGAGACAGTATTTAATACATATGCAAACTTAGAAAAAACTTATGGAAAAGGGAATGTATCATACGATGATGGAAAAGTAACAATAACGAAAGGAAATACAACATTGGAACTTCCGATATTTAAAGAAAACGGAAAAGCAACCAGTGCAGAAGATATTGAGACAGTATTTAACACATATGCAAGCTTAGAAAAAACTTATGGAAAAGGGAATGTATCATACGATGATGGAAAAATAACAATAACAAAAGACGGCTCAACATTAGAACTTCCGATATTTAAAGAGGACGGAGAAGCAACCAGTGCAGCAGATATCAAGACAATATTTGATACATACGCAAAATTAGAAAAAGATTACGGAAAAGGAAATGTATCATATGACAGTGGAAAAATAACAATAAAGAAAGATGGATCGAAATTAGAACTTCCGATATTTAAAAAGAACGGAGAAGCAACCAGTGTAGCAGATATCAAGGCAATATTCGATACATACGCACAATTAGAAAAAGATTACGGAAAAGGAAATGTATCATATGACAACGGTAAAATAACGATAACAAAAGGCGGAACAACAGTAGAAGTTTCGATATTTGATAAAAAAGGGAATCCGTTTAGTGTTGCCGATATTGAACAAACTTTCAGTGTAGTAGATGCTTTAAATAAAAAATATGGTAAAGACAATATAAAGCATAACAAAGATGGTTCATATTCTGTATTAGTAAGAGATTCACAAGGAAATATTATAGGAAGATTAAAAGTTTGGCCAACAGACAAAGGTAAAGATAATAAATATACTTTCAGCGAAAAAGATTTTGGTAACTATTATAAAGCTTATACTGATTTGTTGGGACATAACTTTGAAGTAATTGTTAATGATGATGGTTCATTTACGGTTACAAGAGATGGAATAACAAAAGTTGTATATCCGTTTGATGAAGATAGCAATTATACTTTTAATATAGATGCTTTTGAAGCATATTGGAATTTATTGTTAAATCCTCACTATGGAGATTATTACCCCGGTGCACCAAGTGCAGAAGAAATACAGGGACAGAGAGAACAGGTGCAAGGTATGGTACCTGTATCGGGAACAAGATTTAAAGCAACAGATGTTTTAAGACCGGGAGAACAATATTCATATAAGTATAGTTTTGATTTTAGAAAATATGATGAAGATTTATATAAAGCAAATGACTTTTTCTCTTTAGAAGAAGAGCTGTTTAATGATGTTGTTAGTGAGTTAACTGGACAATTTAACACTACTGATACTACAGAAACAAAAACAGAGCAATTGTCTTCATTCCAACAGTTCTGGAACGATAATGTTGAGGTAGGAACAATAGTAGCTGCTGCTATTGCAGTTGCGGCAATTCTTACCGTAATTGTGTCATTGTCTGCCGGTGCTTTTTCTGTCGGTGCTTTGATAGGCGGCTTTGCTGCAGGAGCTTTACTTGGCGGAATATATGTTGCTATTGCAACTCAAAATCCATCCGTGCCGCTTCCTTCGTTTGCTGTTGCAGAAAAAGAACCGGAAAGTTTACCTGCAGAGACCCATTTTTCCAATACTATTTCTGACGAAGATTATTCAGTTGAAATTACGGGTAAAGCTGAAAAACAAGGAGATACTATTTTATATACATATACCAAAGTTATTACAGATTTGCATACCAATATGGCTAATAAAATAACTATAAATTCTTCATCTGAAGAAGGTTCTCTTATAAGTTATACAGTTGAAAATTATGACGAAAACGGAGCTTTGAGAAGTGTAGTAAAATGTGAAGATGTTACAAAACAGGTATATACTAAGGTTGTTTACAGTTCTAAAGGAGATAAACTTTTTGAAGAAACAATTGATATAACGGAGGCAGAGCAGATATACAATTCTTTAGGAGTCGGAAATTTAGCTACCTCAATGGCTTCTTTTGCGACAGGCACAGATACTCTTTATCCTTATTTCTCTTTCTTGGATCCGAAAAAGAATGGTGAAACCACCCAACTTTATGATAATTCTTTAATGGGAGTTGAAATTTTGCAGGAAGCAGTTCTTAGAGGTGACAGTAAATCTTCCGGAGAAGTTTTGACTTTGTTGGAAAAAGTAGCTTCAGAAAATTTAAGATTGTCCGACAGAAAAAATGAACAAGGTATAGAGGATGAAAATTATATAAAGACCGGTGAAGCATTGTGGGCGGGAATTTTTGCTATGTATTGCAGAATTTCAGGAATTGATTTTGGTAGCGATGATGCAAATGCAAGAGCAAATGCAGCTATTGATTCAATATTGAGTGATGTTGATAGCTATTTGTCGAAAGTATCGATAGATAGAAACGGAACTCTCGGATTTGAAGGAATGATATTCGAAGCAAATCAACATCACTGGGTTTCTACAGAACATATGTTAGATGCGGCAATGTACTATGCGTTAAAAGGTGATACTGCTTCATTGAATAAAGTGTTGCTCTACATTAAAACAAACTTGGTAGAACAGAATGGAAGATTAAAACAGGGATTGAACAACAGTAATCAGGCTTTAGATACATATACTTGGGGATATATGATGTTATCCTCGATAAAAGATATGAATTTAGATGGTGTTAATATCGATTCCATTTTTGGCGAAAACTTTTTAGATGGATTGTTAAATACGATGATGTCTTATCAGAAAGTTGATGGTACATTTGCTTTTTCAAATATGTATAACGGTGTAGTGAGTGGCGAATTTACAATGCAAGCTTATGCAGCATTGGTTTCAGCCGGAAGAGAAGAAGACGCAAACAGAGTTTTACAATCTGCAATTAAGTCCGGCTTGGTTGTCGTAGAAGATGGTAATGTGTATGTAAAATACACAACAGATACGGATGACGGAAAGATCAGAGATTACGAAAATTATTCTGTTTTTGCTGATAGATCATTGGCTGCAACAGCATGGTTGAAGTTTGGTATGGAAGAACTTCAATCTAAGCTTAATGGCGGTTCAAATAATATTTTTACAATAGCAAGAAATGGAAATATCGGGGCGGCTGTTATTAAAAACATTGAAACAATAGATACCGTTGTAAAGACATTAAATAATATAAAAATAAATACTGCAGTTAATGCGAAGAAGGCAACAGAAGATGCTTTAACAGAATTAGAAGCTGTAGGTCAAACAATATATGATTACTATGTAGCAGGTAATTTGACAGAAGAACAAATGAATCAGTTATTAGGATTTGTTCAACAGAAAGCAATGGATATAGATTTGTATGCAGGAAGCAGTGTAAGACAACCTGTAAGTGCTAATGCGGTAAGAACACAAGAAGCAATAAAGGAAGTTGGATATAGACAATATACCATAACTGACGGGAAATTTGAATTAGAAAAAACAGGGAAGACATCCGATAAAGATTCTTATTTGGGTAGAGTTAATTCTAAAGCTACAGACAAAGAATTCCAGGAATCTGTAACACAGAAAATGTTTAATGCTATTGTTGATGCACTCAATAAATTTTTAGGTATAGATTTCTTGAAAGGAGATCTTATCGGATCTTTGGTAAATAAAATTATTGGTTCTGAAGAATACCAAAAGTCGGATGATATTGACACATGGTCAGCAAGAGCTGTTAAAAACTATTTCTCAAAAGCTAAAGACTATAAAGATGTTTTTGCTGTTCTTTCCGAAATGGATAAAGATCAACAAACAGAATTGTTAACAAAATTGATTACTTTTTCGAATAAAGATACGATTACAAACTTAATAGACAATGTTAAGAGTTCTACAGATTTAGATGAAGGTCAAAAACAGGAATTGTTAAATTTGGCTTATGATAAACGAATAAGTTTGTTAGATTCTATACAAGATATAGATAAAGTAATAACACATATAAATAATACCGATTCAACTATGTTAACAGATTCTCAAAAGTCAGCTTTATTGGAACAAGCTTATGAAAGAGAAATATCAATTGCAACTACGATGGATCAGTTAAAAAATATAATAAAGAATATAAACTCTTCGTCAGTAACCGATAAGAGTTCTTTATTGGAAAAAGCATTTTTACAAGAAATAGAAATCTCAACAACTTTTGACAATATATATGGAAGAGTAAGAGATATAAACGATTCTGATTTGGACGATAAAACAAAGGCAACTCTAATAACTGCCGCACAAGATAAATTGAAAGAAATATATGTTTCAAAGATGAATAAAGAAACAGATATATTTAAAATTGGTAAAATAAGTAAAGATATTTTTGATACAGCAACCAAAAATAGTAAAAACACAGATTTAGGTATAACAATAATAACTCCTGAAATGTTGAAGGAATTGTTAGATGCTATCGAAGCAAGAGCTTTTGCTTTGGATATCTCAAATGGAAGTTATGTAAGAAAGAAAGTATCAAAATATGATGCTATTGTTACAAAAGAAGCTATGCGTAAAATGAGAGAAGCCGGTGATTATCCTAAAGTTAATAGGGAAAACGGAGAATTAGAATCTCCTGATAAGTATGTCACAAGAATAAATGAGTATATAGAAAGAAATAATTTAAAAGAAACTGTAAACCAAAATCTTAGAAATGAAGTTCGTAAACAATTTGAAGAGCTTTTTGGTATTCCTTCAGAACAAATTTTGACCGATGAAGTGATTGATAAAATGCTTGCGAATGTTAAAGTTGTTGCTTCGGATACTCAAGAAACATGGGTTGCGAGAGCATTAGGCGGACTCTTCTATGATGATGATAGTATTAATGAATTGGTAACCAATATAAAAGGTTTGAATTTATCTAATGAAGCAGATGTTATTGCCAGTATAAATGAAAAATATTTTGATACACTTAATGAAAGATTGGATAATGCCACTACTTTGGACGAAGTTAATGAGGCTGCCGGTATAGTTGAAAAATCCACTATATTGTCGGATGCACAGAAAGATGCTCTTAACGAAACAATCGATTGGTATAGAACCGATTTGGTTGATTTACTTGCGGGACTTGATAATGTTGAGAAAGTAGAGAATGCTTCTTACTTGGATAAATCAAGAGGGTATTTCGTCGGCAATGATATAGTATATCCTAAAATATTCAGATTTTTGGTAACTATGAATGATGATAATCATACTCAAATGTATGTTTATAGATATACCGGTAAAGAAGATAGATTCTCAATTGCGAACAAGAAAAAAACTTTTGAGGATTTGAGAAACATAATAGATGCTTGGCAGGCTTTGTTGAAAGAAGGATTCCAAGTAGAATCGAAATTAGATGATGACAGAAATCAATATTTTACTATTACTAAAGATGGTGTTTCTGACGATATATATTTATTTAGTGAACCGACTGAGACTAAAGACAGTGAGTTCATGTTTGATATTACAAATGTTCTTGTAAAAAACATCATTGAAACTTCCGAAATAAACGGGCATTTTATAGATGAATTGTTAAAGTTGGTAGATTTTGATTATAAACCGGAAGAGTTCCTTTATGATGAAAAAGGAGAGATAAAACCGAGATATCAAGAGTATTTTGATGAGAACGGGAAAGTGATACAAGCAAAGGCTGATGTTTATAAAACAGTTATGACAGAAGATATTATAAATTCTGTAAGTGTTATGGCCAGTATTCTTTTGAAAGAAGATGCAGAAGGAAATTTGGTTGTTGATCAGGAATTTGTTGATTTGTTTGAACAATATTTGAGAGCTACCGGCAGTGATATACAAATGTTTAACGAGAATGGACAAATATCGAAAGAAGTCCTTGTTCAATTAGGATACCATATATATGATTCCACCGGTAAATTAAAATTTGATACAGACAAAGTATTAGAATATAAAGAAAATATTCTTGAATATAATCTAAAATCAATGGCTAAAGCGGAACAGGAATGTGCAAAAGAAAATTTCATAGCTACATTTATAAAGTTTTTCGCAGATGAAGATTTAACAAAAGTTTCAGATAGAGTTCACAGATTATTTGAACGATATCAAAATGGTTCGATGTCTCTTGAAGAGTTAAATGCGGAGCTTGTTAAAATTCAACCTTCTGTAACTGACAGAAACTTCCAGCCTGTAATTTATAATAAAGTTACTTATGTGGATGAAAACGGTGTTTCTCATACTATAAATCAGTATGCAAGAGTAGCATATACCATACAAAAAATTATAGCAAAAGAAGATGGTACGTATACTATTATTTATCAGAAAAATTGGTATCCTGTAGTACAAAATGACAAAGGTGAATGGGAAGAAATTGCTTCACAAAATATTAGTGAAGAATTCTTGGAAAATTTAACAATTGATGGGACGAATTTCGAATCAGAATATATGATGAGATATTTACCTTCAAGTTTACAGAAAAAAGTAAATGAGTCTTTGGATGTTATAGGTGTTAAAAAAGATACAACTGAGGGATTTATAAAAAGTTTGTTGACAATGGACGGAGATGCTTCTTTGGTTTATCTTGAAAAAGAATTGGGAAATGCAGATGTAGGTACAATTTTAGATAAACCTGAAACCAAAAAGATTACATTTGATGATGGTAGTGTTGTAGAAGTAACAATAGAGTATAAAAAAATAGGGGAAAACGAATATGAAGTTACGATTTCCGGCCTTCCGGGAGAAACTGCAAGTTTAACCGCTCAAATAACTACATACAAAGATAATTTTGGTATGTATACGGCTTCTGCGGATACGGTTCTCACTTTAAAGGATGAATCGCAAAATCTGTTATTTATGGATGAAGACGATATATTATTTATGCCGTATGTATTCATAAACAAAGAAAACGGACCTATTGAACATGAAGCAAGAACAAACATGTATACAAATCTTGAAGAAGAAAATTCTTCTGTAGTTACTAAATATTATGTTACAAGAAATGGTACAGATTATCCTTTGATAAGAGTATATGGTGAATATTCGTATGTTATGAGAACGGCATCCGAACAACAAATAAGTGAAATTTCCGATGGACAAATAAGTGACCAATTACTTGCTCAAGGAAGAGCTTTTATTCCGAAAATAAAAATAGGTGGCGGTCAAGAAGCCCCGTATGATTTTTCCAGACCTAATAAAGATTATGCATCTGATCCTGTTTTGGAACAGTGGTTGTTGTCTCACGGTTTAGCTATAGATGAAGATGGAGCTTTAAGAACAAGTGCAAGTGTATCAGTAGCTTCTATATCAGGTGTTTACGAAAATCAAGCAGACGATCCTGACAATAATTATCTGCTTACATTATCAAGTTTGGATGCTGAAGGAAATGTTGTTTCTTATGTTATTTGTGAGGCGAAAAAATTAGATAACGGAAAATATAAAGTTGTTAAGAACTTAGCTAAAGGATCTTTGATGGCCTATCAAGATTTATCTTCAATCGTGGATGATTCTTTAATTTCTTCTCTGGAACAGGCTTGGGATTCAGCGGATGCGGATAATTCATACAGTAATTTCTTGATTGAAATGTATAAAAATGAATTACCTGCCGGCACTACAAAATTCCCGTTGGACAGATTAACTTGGCAGTACAACAAAAATGCAAAAACCGGTCTTGTTACATTGGTCGGGTATGATAAAAATGGTAATCAGGTTGTTTATGTAAGTGATGATTATGCTTTCTTTACCATAGATAGACAAACTCTTGAAGATAACCAAGTTAATACAGAAAACGAATTTGCAAGTATGTATTGCTTGAATACAATAGAAACCGTAAAAATTGATAACAGAAAACTATTCCAAAAAATTTGGGATTCAATAAAGGAATTTTTCGGAGGTAAAACAGAGACAGAAGATGAAACGCCGATTGGAACACCGTACCCGATATTCAATGCAGATCAATATAAGAAAGTTATTGGTGTATTCAAAGGTACATTACCTAGTCAACAAACCTATGTACCTGCAAGAGATACTTTTAATACATATTTGAACAAATTCTCGGATGAAAAGAAAAACAATAAATTATTTGAAAATGGTGTGATTGATGCAAGTGATGCTCAATTTATGACTTCCATACTATATACAAAAGATTATGATCAGTATGGTAACCCATTGGCTTATTTTAGAAATAATACTACAGGTGAAATATTTATAGCAAGTTATGTTGATGGTAAGGTTCCGGACGGTTGCAGTCTTATAGGGAACAAAAAAGTTCCGTCTGTTTGGGCAGAGGATTCTGTTTTGGCGGCACAGACAATGACAGTAATAGTTGAGTTGTGGAAATCGATGACACCGGAAATGCTCAACGATATAAAGAATGTATATTCATATGTTTATTCAGATGGGCATGTTGGACCTGTTGATTTGCCGGTTTATGAGGAAGGTGCAAGATTAACCGATGAACAGGTAGAGATGCTTTATCAGTTCATAATGGAAGCAGAATATGAGAATGGTGAATATACCGGTGCAAGAATAATAAAAGTAGACCAAATGTTCAATACTGAAGACTATGTTCAACAGAGAATTGAAGGTATTAAGAAAGAATTAGATTTTATAAAGAAGTTAAGAGACGGGGAATCTTATTATGGCTTAACAATTCAATCTGTACAAAGTGTGTATGAAATTGAAGTTCCGGAAAGCGGACTGATTGATCCGGAATTATTTAGAATAATAAGGTTCTTGGAATACAAAAAGGATAGTAGTGATGCAATAGCTTTGCAGGCACCGGATAAATTTATACAGACAACAGTAAATACTTACTTTTTCCAAAATTATCCGTTATTTGTTGTTGCTGCAGTAGCAGCAGTTACAGCATTAGGTTATTTATTAGAAAACATATTCTCTTCAGATAAAAGAAAATTAAGAAAAGCAAAAAAAGCATTGAAGAAGAGAAAAGGCGGTAGCGGAGCAAAAGGTGGCGGTGATGAAGAATCTTTATTTGATGCAAAATTATTCGAAAATGCTACTGAAAGAGAATTTACAACAATTTATCAGTTGTTTAATAATCAAATAGATACATCTTTAACGGAAGAGCAAATTGCAATACAATTATCTGCATATTTCCCGAAAGAAAGTAAAGAGAAAGTATTAGAATATGCAAAGAAAATAAAAATTGGAGAACTTACATTAAGTGATATAAAAGAGCCGGGTATTTTGGCAAAAGATACTGCTCCTGAAATTGATGACTTATTGGAAATAGCAGAAATTGCTCAAGAAACAAAAACTGATAAAGAATTCAAAAATGAAATTAGGAAAAGGCTTAATAAAAAAATAAATATTAATAACAGGTTTGTTGTTGCAATAAGATTTATGGTGAACAACGATATTATAAGCGTTGATGATTTAGAGTCTATTATTGATCGAGTAGATGAGTTAGATACAACAAACGGAGCCAAACTCGAAAAAATAATGTCTTTAATCAATTATAAATTGGAGAAAGATTTCTTTGAATTATTACGGAAAGACGGAGTAACGGATGAAGAAATTTATACCGCTTTAGACGGCTTATTACCGACAAAGAGATCTACGGCGTTAAAATCATTGTTGAAAAATGGTGTTGTTAGTGTGGAAAACTTAAAAGAATGGGCAACAGAAGAAAGTTTTCCGACTAAAGATATGTTTGAAAATGCAATATTTAGTAATTTCATTAAACATGTTTTGGATAAAGCGGTATTTGATAAACAGTTTGAAAAAGTTAAAGAAATAATGCCGCAATATTTCTCGGAATTAAAAGGTAAGAGACATATTTATTCAGAAGGCAAGGATATTACCGAAGAAATAAGACAAAGGTCTCTTGAAATTTTTGTTAACCAATTCTTGGCAGATCCTATAATATCGAAAAATCCGAATGTATCATTACTATTAAAAGATGGTAAAGATAAAGATGGTAAAGATTATTATGAGTATGTTTTCCCTAATACTGCCCTTGCGGTTATGGATTTTACAAATATTAAGGAACTTATAGTTTGGAACATGGTAACACAAAATCCTAGTTTGGTAGCAGAATCTATAAATGCTATTAACGAAAAAAGGGTAAAGGAAGGGAAGGAAAAAATAGATATTCCGGAAACCAAGGATGTAGGTAATTCTGGCGACAAAAGTAAAAATGCGGCTTCATTCGGTGAACTTGGTACGGTTTATGCTCCTGCATATTATGCAATAAGAAGTGTTTTGAGAACAGCTGAAGCAAATGCTGAAGCAAAACTTCCTGTATCTGAGATGCAAAAACAAACCCAAGACAAAATAACCCAGATGGTAGCTTTTTATAGAATTATTGCAAAGTCTGTGGATTATTATGCAGCTGTTAAAGGCAGGAAAAAAGCTAAATTGCAAACTTCTTTCGATGAACTTTTATTTGAATCTCCTGCAGAAAACTTATTTGCATATTTACAGTTACTTGATATAGATTTATTTGATGTTGAACTTGATGTTTTAAGAAATCAAATGCCGAATATTTACAGAATGTTAGGCGAAGAGTTTAAAAAGAATGCTGTAGCTGGTAGAGTTAATGCGATAGAAGTTATCGGAAATGCATTTGCAAGAGATTATAAAGCTGGTAAAATGAGTACTGCGAAGTTTATAAGTACAGCTTTAAGAGCAGACACTAATAAAATTATGTTGGAAGCCATGCTTAAAGATTCAAAAATAAAAGAGGGTTCGGTTAAGAAAACAGGTGTAGCATATGTTCCCGAAGCAACGATTGAAAAGTTTGAATCTTTCAAAGAAAATCATTCTAGACAATGGGAAGCCCTTTCTTTATACTTTGAAAGTAAGAATCAAACGAACAGAAGAGATAACGAATACGGAGTTATGGCAGCATTGATATCATACTGCGAAGAAAAAGAAATTGAAGATATAGATGAGTTTCTTAAAACGAACGATAAAGGAAAGGTACAAAATAAAGACTTTAGAAGTTTGTTGAATGAAGCTGAAGCTTATCAGGAAAAATATGAAAAAGTAAGAAATGAATTAGCCTATTTATCTACTAACAGAAGTAAGGATTGGGAAAAACTTGTTGACTTCTACAGCGAAATAACGGGTGTAGATCTTTCTTTACCAAAAGGTGTTAATAAAGATGAAAAGGAAGCAGCACAAGAAGAGCAATACCATGTTATAACTATATTAATGATGGCTGAGTTTGGTGAAGACCTTACAAAGAATGCATCCAAATTCTTTGATTCAAAAAATGATGGTACATTCAAAAATAAACTTTTTGCGGAATTAATGAGAAAAGCCAACGATTTGGCATTTATTAAAGGTAGAGCTAAAGAATTTGAAAAATTATTTAATACGGAAACCGGCAATGAAAAGTATAAAACATACTTTGATGTGTATAAAGATTTATTTGATCCTGCATCTTCTGTTGAGAGATCAAGTTTGGAGTTGGCAACATTTGCAAGTGCAAATAAAAAATGGAAATATGCAACCGTAGCAGATTTAAAATCTCTCTTGGATGATATAGTAAAAGCCGGCGAAGTTAGAGTTGAAGGTAAAAAAGCGTTTATGAATCATATTTTCAGCGAAATTCCTAAAAATGCGATAATTTCTATGAGCCAAACAGATAAAGTTATGGGTGAATATTTGCGAAGAGAAGGCATTGTAGGAACAATAATTCAGTCTTATAAACTCGTATTCTCCAAGACTCTGCAAGTTTTCTTTGGGGGGAATGATTATTTCCATATTACAACGACAAAACAAAAAGCTTTGAAATGGGCTGTTCGTATAGGTCTTGTTGCTATAGCCGTAACATTTACTGTGGCAATGTTTAATCCTGTAGGTGTTGCTGCAGCTATACCTTTTTTAAGTGTTTCTTTCTTAAAAATATTTGCTGCAAATATAGCATTATCTGCATGGGTAGAAGCATTATTGCTTCCTAAATATATTGCCGGAAAGACTGATCAAAGTTTCTCTAAAGTGATGATGTCTTCAATGATAACGTTCTTTGCAATTCATTGGGGCGGATATCTTGGCGGATTCTTCGTTCAGGGTATATTTAATGTTATGGCATTTGGGGCTGCATCAATACTTACGACTTCTCTATCGGGATTCATCTTCTTATTCTTGGCCCCTCTTACATTTGAATCAATTTGGCAAGCAGGAGTTGCAATATTTGCACAGTTAAGAACAATTAAAGAAGCTACTACAAAAATGTCAAAAACAAAAGCCATTATGGATCAGCTTCAAATGTTATCAATTACAGGATTGATTACGTTCTTGTTATCTGCCGGAACTTCAGGTTCTTTGTTGTCCCCGTTTGTTTTACCTGTTTCATTGGGATTGGTAGGATTAGTTGCTTTAAGCGGTTTGATTGGTATTTTTGCAGGAACATCATATACAAGACCCGGTTGGAATAATGCTATGAAGAAAAGATTCAGTGAATTTGAAAAAGCCGAACATAATGGAACATTATTGCCGGATGGAAGAGTATGCAAAAATGAAATGATAAGGTTCATTGAACATTGTACAACAATGTCTATGGAAGAGAGAGAACAATTTATAAAAGCTCTTAACGGCGAAAAGGATGACAAAGGAAGAGCAATAAAATTCCCTTATCCCGCGAATTCTGTTGCAAGAGAACAAATTATTGAAACGATAAAGAATATGGCAGCAAGGAAACTTCCTCAGTATGAGTACGATGCCCAACCTACATTAGGTGTTCATGTTATGGCCGGTTCGGGTGAAGATTATAGAAAGAATATAGAATTCTTATTTAAAGTCGGTTCTTGGGATAAGAACACTACTTATGCCGGTCATATAGCGGAAGAGTATCCTGAGGCTTGGTCTGCGACACTTGCTAAGAGTAAGACTGAAGTTGAACAGATATTGAAAATGTTGGAAGATACAAAACAAACAGATTCTGGCTACTATAAAGAAATTGAAGAAATATTAAACTTTATAGATTCATTATCGGATATTGGAAAAGGAACAATTGTTGATATGCCTGACATTTCTTCTTCAAGAGCGAAACAAGTTTTATACGACCACTTCTTCTACAATATAGAAAATGAAATAGGTGAGTTAAGGGCTTATGATGGTCAGGTTATGCTCGATGTCGCAAGACAAATAATGCAGGCACATTATGCTTATGCAAGCGAATTTGCCGATTTTGACTATATTGAAGCTTTGGATTTTGTAAGCAAACATTACGATATAGTAAAAGTTGCAAAACAAGATTATGAAAAGATGTTGCCTATACTTTCGGATATTAATAAAATAGAAAAAATATTGAAAGGTGAAGATAAAGATATTTCTGCAGAACAGTTACTATTCTCAGGTTTAATTTCTTTTGAAGGTAATGAAGACAATCGTAAAATTGTTGTTAATGAGGATAGTGTAAAATTAGTTAAGTATTTCTTAGACAACTATGACTATGTTGATTCTAAGGTAAGAGCAAAACAATCCTTTACATTGTTTGAAGGTCCAATAACGAATTTCATCAAACTTGACGAAAAGGGAAGAATAATAAATGTGACAGGCTTAACAGGTAAACATGCTAAGAATGGGAAAAATATGATATTGGAAGACCTTAATGCTCATAAGGACGATCCGTTTGCACGGAAATTTATTGATGTTATAAATTCTTGGAAGTGGGAAGGATTTGATGAAGGAAAGAATCCTCCTGAGGGATGGGAAGGGAAGACTCTTGCACAATATGCAAAAGAAATATCCGATTTTAGAGCCACACACATAACCGACTTTGCTGACTTTGTAAAAAAATATGATATAGATCCTGATAATTGGGAATTGGGTGATGGTTTTATAAGAATGATGCAACAAACAAACGATTTAATAAATATCGGTATTTATTTTCCATGGAAAGTAAATGATCTTGATCAACAGTGGACTCCTGCCGGTAAAAACAACAATATGGCATTTAATGTTGCAGAGTTCGCTCAAACAATGAGTATTCAAGATGCTCTTGTAGGACTTATGTATGGTCAGGAAATTTACGATAGAAATATGTCTTGCGAATACATGGAAAGAAGAAGAAGAGGAAATATTCAACTTAACCCTACAATGCTTGTTCCGGGTGCAGACAGTACATCTCCTTCCGCTTTTGCTTACGGATATGCACAAGATGTTTGGATGAATACTACACAAAAAGCTTTGTCAGGTTTGTTAACATTCTACGGTAAAGGTATAGGTGATTATCATTTTGCGGGTACGATAATTCATACCGGTGAAGACTCTTTCATGTTTATGATAGAAAGATCTTTATACAATTTGCAGGCAAGAAACCAAAATGCTTTTGCTGCGAACTCAAGTTCCGGTTTAAGAAACTTTAGTTCTGTGGTTGGTTACAATAATATTATAAGTTCCGAAAGATTGGAATATAGAACTTTCTTATGGCAAAGACCTGCAGCATATTCCGGTGGTACCGAACAAAGATATTTATGGAATGTTATGTTGTATATAACTGAAGGAACTGCAAGAAATATTAATTTCGGAGATAGCAGTTTGGGTTATGATGTTAAAGTTGCAAATTCTATGTTGTGGCAACACTATTTGAATATTCCTTTTGTATCGTTCATGCTCACGGCTTTCTCAGTGTTGATTTTCTTCTCGTCATTTGCACATTTGTTGCCGTTTATTGCTTCTGTAGGTGTAACGGTAATATTGATGATGGGAATCAACTTTGGTGGTGTGGTTTTTGCATCTTCTCAGACTGACGGAATTGTGGGAATTGGATTGTCTGTTAAGAGAATAGGTCAATTGTTACCTTACTTTAACAGTATGTTTGGTACGTTCATGGAAGGTTTCTTACAAGGTATAAGACAAATATTTGGTTTTACACCTACAAAGAAAAGACTTAATCTTCAAACAGATTCTGTTGAAGGAAATGCAAAAACATATTCTAAACAAGTTCAATTTGGTACAAAAGTATTCTTGTGGTTAGGCCTTATGCTTGCTACATTTGTATTCTTGGTTTCTATAGGGAGCCCTGTTAATTTTGGTCGTTTTGCAATATCTTTCCTTACAATAACAATATTCTATTTCGCTGCAGGTATTGCAAACATAACCGGACCGAATGCGTACAGAGCAACAGTAACACAAAAAGGAACAGTTAAGGGTTCAAGAGTAATCAGTTTCTTTATAAAGACTCTTGCATCAATACCACTTGCACCGGTTATATTTGTATTGTTTATTTTTGATAATATAAAGATGCTTTTTACAAATAAATCATTTATGGTAAATCTTGATGAAGGTAAAGATATTAAAAATGTAGGTTTATTGGAAAAATGGTTTAGTTTCTGTGAACATGGAACCAAAGGCAGATTGAAAAGGAATTTGAAAAAACAATTAAACCTTGAAACAATATATAGAGGTTTAACGGAAAGAAATCCTAATGATGAGTTAAAAAGTATCAACGAGTTTATCAAAAATTCGGGATATACTGCTGACCAAATAAAAACTGTCTTAAATGGAAAAGATGGTAAAGCGAAAGCAAAATTGGCCGGAGAAATAATATCTAAATTGGCAACAGCTGTTAAAAAAGATAAATCAATTAGTTATGAGACATTGTTTGCCGCATATAAATCTGTTGATGCCGAGTGGACAATAGAAAGTGATTTGTCTTATTCCATGGCTTACGGCTATAAGAAGTTAATGAATGTAAAACGTTTAAGAAAACTGAATGTATTAGGTAAGTTTTCCACGAAATATTACATTAATCATTATCAAGCTCTGGTAGATGAGAAAGTAATTGGCAACGAATATGTCGTACTCTCCTTATTGGAAAAATATTCCAAGACAAACAGTGAAAGTAGAAAGGCTATATTAAAAACAGAAATAGAAAAAGAAATAGAAGCGATTAGACAAGAAAAGTTAAAATCCTTAAATAAAGATTTAGGAAAAGAAAAAGATTCTGAAAAGAAATTGAAAATAGAAAAAGAAATTGAAAAAACAAAAGCATTGTCAAAAGCTGCTATTATTATGAGTTTTATTTTTGCAACTAACTTAAATGAGTCTTATGCTATATTAACATCCGTATATTCCGAAGATAGAAGATTAGGTGTTAAGTTTGTAAAAGCTTTACAGGAAATGGGTATTTTTGATTTTAGCAGAGATGAAGAAAATCCTGAAAAAGATAAAGAAAATCAAGCAAATTGCGAAAAATTAATCAGTATTGTTGAAGAAGCATTGGAACAAATTTCTATACAAATAAGTACGGATTTTGAGTTTGGTAGAGCTTATACAGTTTTTGGCTCTATGAGAGGACAATTCGAAAATAAATTAAAAGCTCAACAGGATTTAAAAGACTTGTTATCTGATTTGAAAAAATTTAGAGCAACAGCTGAAAAAGAGACTTCCGAACCTTCCGGACCTTCCGATGAAGGTGGTAAGGGCGGAACAGAGATAAGAACAGAAGAAGACTCACATGTAGAGACTTATGAAGCAGAATTGGCTCCTGGTCCGCTAGATGCTATGGGAACAGAGATAAGGGGAGAAGGAGACTCACATATAGAGACTAATGAAACAGAATTTGTTCGTGAACCGATTGATGCTGAAGGAACAGAGACAAGAACAATTGAAGCAGAGACAGACGGTGATATACTGGCATTAAAAACTGCTATAGATGCCTTTGATAATTCAGCAAGAGCAAAGAAATTGAAAGAAGATATAGAAGCTGCGAAGAAAGCAGGAAATAATACACTTTTGGCAAGTTTGGCAACAGAGTTGGCAAATCTTCCCGAAATGAAAAAATTGGAACAAGCTATGGATGCGGTGGAAATATTAGAAAGTGATAGTGATGAATTAAATATATCAAGGATATTGGAATTAAAGAAAGCATTTGCTTTGCACGGTTATTTTGTTTTCTCTATTGATAAAAATGAGAAGATATATACTTCGTACTATAACTACAGAGAGATAGATTTAACAGTTTTTGAATTGCAAACAAGAGCCGGGTTTGGTTTATTGGGTTGGGAAAAAGAACCTTCTTTCCAAAACGGCAATATAACACCATATGCCGTAAAAGAAGGGGAGTCTCCATTGTTAAGTTACGATTATTTACAACAATACAACGAAGCAAAATATCTAAGCAGAATAATCTATATGTATTTAAATGGTGGCTTAGGCGAAAGTGTTAAAGGTAGAGAACCTCTTATCTTTGCATTTAATAATTTTAATACAGCTTTGGAAAATGCAAAAATAAATGGAGATGGTAAAGCTATCAGTATATTGTTAAAAATGGCACAAAATAATGATATTTTTGGTAGAGATTTAAATACAAACGACTTTGAAATATTGAGAAAGAACGGATTTATTAAAATAAATCCAATGCATTTCTATGATCAAGATGGAAAATTGAAACAAGAAATATTTATAAACAGTAACGGTGAAACCACATTGGAAGAAACCCCCGGAACAAAACAAATATCTGTTCCAAATTTAACAGGTAAGGCTTCTGATACGTTTTTCGAAAGAATGAAAGATAGTTTTGTGGCGGCTATGAAGGAAGCACAAAAATCCGGCGATGATGAAATTATTAACCTTATAAATAAGTTATTTGAGAATGAAGAGATTTTGACTGAACAAGAAATAGAAAAATTAAGCGGAAAAGTTGATTTTAAATTTATTGCTACTATAATGGATATTAAAATGTTAGAAATGGGTAACCATGAAGGTATAGGGTCAATACAAATAGTAGGCCCCGGTCCAGATGCTGAAAAATACGCAAAAGAAACATTATCTGCAATAAAAAGTGCTTTAAAGAGCGAATTAACGGACACTTTTAGTGAAGGTTCTTTGACAATTGTCCCGGGTGAGACTGATGAAAATGCCGGTGGATTATTATTACAAGAAAGATATTATTCATGGAAAAAAGGTCCAAAAGGTGGTTTTATAGTGGATTTTGATAATATAAATCCGGGTGGACATGGAACGGTGTTCTTTACATTGTTCAATTCGGTAGTTCCTCAGATTGAGCAAATATTATCTAACGAAAAAATTGATATCACAAAGATAACAAGAGAGCAAGTTGAATATTTGGTAAAGGAATACGGCAGAGAAATGTTTTTTGGTAATGGTGACGGATTAAATTCTGCACCTACTGGAAGAATTGGAGCCGGAACAATGACAGCCGTTACTGCAACAGATGTTGATTCTAAAGGCGGAAAGTTTATGTCATTAGCCGTTAACTTTTTATCTTGGAGAAATTGGTTCAAAAAATTATTTAAAAACGCAAACATTTCAGATACAAATATAACGGAAGATATGGTTTATGAGTTTGCTTATTTATTTGAAAGAGGAAATGTTTCCGATAAAAACAAGTTAGATAAAAATTCTCTTCTAAAATTATTTGAATTGTACGGATTGGAAAAAATATCCAAGGCAGCATTTGCGGAAAAAGCGGAAAAAGCTAAAAAAGAAGGGAAAAGAGAAGATGCTGAGATATTCGAAAATTTAATAAAACTTATGGATGAATATGATATAAAGGGCTCGGACGAAATCAGATTGCAACCTTTTAATACAAACGGAATACAATTTAACAATGTGTTGATGGGATTAATTTTTATCGGTTTGAAAGATATTTTAGGATTAAGCAAAGAAGAAGTTTATCAATTATTTGCCTCTCCTACAATAACATCTGACAAGGGCAGTTATCAAAAATTCGAATGGGCCATAGGTCAGATATTTTTGTGGGGAAACATGAATATAGAAATGTTACGTAAGGTTTCTCCGGAATTAAATGACTTTTTAAATATTGTATTGGGTGGAGAAAATAAACAAATGGCAACGATTGCGATGGCAAATCCTAATCAAAGAGAAGAAGCCGGTTTTACACCATATAAATTTGTATTGGATATTTTAAAATACAAGTTGGGTGCTGTTGTTCAAGACAACAAATTGGTATTCAAAGGAAAAGTTGATGTTTTAGGTGTAACCGGTTTAAGTGCGGAATATTTATGGGCAGTATATTATTATTGGTCTAATTTTACAAACGAGGCTGAAAGTTTTGTTGCTAAAGGAGATATCGCGGCGAACCATGTGATAATTAGAGGAAATGTTGAGTTGATAAATAAATCCGATAAGCATGTGGATATATCACCGACATTATTAAAAGATTTCCCTATGGAAAATGGTAAAGTTGTGTTGGATAATGTGTCTGTTATAATAGACGAAGATGGAAATCTTAAAATTTTTAGAGAAGGTCAGGATATAACATCTACTTTTGTAGCAGCAAAAAAAGCGATTGATACAGCAAAGAGTACGGTTGTAACTCCTGCGGCTCCTGTTCAGGAACAGGCAATAAATATGGTATTTGAAAACTTGGGTGACGAAATTTCTATAAAATTTGGTACCTTAACGGAAGCAAGAGAAGCAGGATATACTAAAGTTGCGGCTGTTGTTGCAGGATCTGTTCCGGAAAGGCTTGTTCAAGAAATGAAGAATAACGGTGTATTGAAAAAAGATGAAAAAGGAAAATATGTATTGTTAGATGATGCAGGAAAAGTTGTTGCCAGTGTAGGATTGGTAAATGGTAAAGAGACACTTGTTGATAAGAAGGGTAAGCCCATTGTATTTAAGTTTAATGTAACGGCAAAATCCGAAGGTACCGACACAATAAATATCCAGTTCCATTTGAATAAAGCTCCGAGAGCAGTATTCGATTGCTTAGATCCAGAAACGCAAAAATATTTATTGAAAATGGCAGAATTATTGTCAAATGATAGATTCCTTTCAGATCCTGTTGCAGAAGACAAAATGTTAAAAATAATGGATAATGGATTTGTTTCGGAAAAAGCATACCTTAATAAAATAGCTGATATCAATGAACAATTAAAAGAAAATAGAGAAAAGATAAGAGAGGAATTAAAGAAAATTGATGAAAAGATAGGACTTGAAATAGATAGCTTACTAAGAACATCTAATGCAAATGGTATTAAATCTGTTCAAAGACAGGAAACATATTTGAAAGTAACATCAAAAACAGATATTGCGGCAAGACTTGCCACAATGAAAAATGCCGGTGTAACGGCAATAATATTAAGAGGGGAATATAATGCGAATACGATTAAATTTATAAAGAACCATGGTTTTGATGTTATTGTTGAAGTTGATATAAGCGAATTTAATAGTGGAAAATTACAACCTTTTGTAGATGCCGGTTTAAGTGGTGTAAGACTTATTGTTAAAGAGGCGGATAAAATAAGTGATTTGAAAAAAGATTATAAAAATATAATGAACGATATAAACAAAATGAAATTTAGAACTGTACCTACAATATCTTATGAGTTTACTGGTTCAATATTAGCAGAAAACAGAGATAGTATAATTGCCTTTATACAAGATGAAGAAGTTAATGTTGAATTGGTTGTAGATGCCGTAACTTGTGTTGATAATCTTGAGCAATTTAAACCTTTAGCAGATAATGCAAAATTGATTGTTAAGGTAGAAGATAACAGAAAAATAGATTCGACAATATTATCTAAATTGTATGGTGTTGCAATTTGTGCAAAAAAAGCATTCGTAAGAAATGACTTTATTAAAAATAAGTTGGCAGAAAACCCGAGACTCCAGGGTAGAGATATTGAATTGGATGAAATATTTAGGGAAGGTAAATCTTTGGCAAATGTAAGAGATCTTTTAATGGGTAACAAGACCTTGACAGAAAATGATCTTGCTGAGATATTTAATGACGAAACAATAAATAAAATAAAAGAGTTGTTGGAAAAGAATAAAGCCAATGGTTTTGATTTAACAATGACAGTTAGAGAATACATATTGGGTTCAATGATATCAACGATAGAACAAGAATTTATTTCAAGTGATGTTCAGGTTGGGGAAAAGAATTACAAGATTCTGGTTGGTGCGGCATTGATAATGATGGTTAATGGTGAAGGTTTGGATAGAATTAGAGAAAATTTAGATGAAATAGTGATTGAAGGTTCCGGGTCCCTTTCTCAATTATTAAACAACATAGAAGATTCCAAGTATGCAAGAGCTGCAAAGAGTATTTTAGGTATGTGGAAGTCATCAGATATGACGATATCGGTAGACAAAGAAAATGCGGATTCTGTAACATTAACGGGCCTCATAAAACTTATACTTACAATGGATACAATATTACCGGAGAAAGGTTTGTTGGATTCATCAATGAATGTTTCGTTAGACGGAATCAAGGGTATCTTGGCAGCTGCATAATCAAAACAAATAAAGAATATGGCAAAGTGTTTTGCTTTGCCATATTATTGCTTATAAAGGATAATCATGAAAAACAAATATATACAGGTATTGCAAAAATTATGTGCAACAATAACTTCTTTGTGTTTTACTGTTACGATTATCACCAACAATTCGTTTGCGGCTGTTAACCCGGAAACAACAAAATCTCAACAACAGTATTTTGAATCAAAAGATAAAACAAATTCTGATTATTTGTTCCCAAGTAAATACGGTAAAATTATATCTTATAACGATAATTTCAGTGATACCGTTATAGTAAATATTCAGGATTTACATTGTGATTATTCGGTTCAAAAAAACATATCGGAAATTTTAGACGAAATATCGAAAAAATATAATATAGAAAAAGTTTATGTTGAAGGCGGTATCGGTAACATAGATACAAGTTTGTTGGCAAATATAAATTCTCAAAACAAACAAGACGTTTTAGAAAAACTTTTAAAATCAGGAAAACTTACCGGAACGGAATATTATTCCGCAATAAATAATAAAACAAATTTATTAAAAGGTGTTGAAGATAAAGAAATTTATGATAAAAATATACAAAGGTTATCAACTATTTTAAATTCGAAAAAAGAAACAGAACGAATTTTGGAAAACATAAGCAGAGAAATAGATTTCTTAAAATCAAAATATTTAAATTCGGAAAACAAAAAATTCAGTAAATTGTTGCAGGAATACGAAGCCGGAAAAATAAAACAAAAGCAATGGGTTTATAAATTAACGGAATATGCAAGAAACAACAAAATAAATTTGAATAATTATCCCAATTTGAATATGTATTTAACCGTTATCGGGGTAGAATTTGACGGAAAAAAAGTTCAAAAAGAATTAACATCTCTTTTAACTGAAATAAAAAAATCTGTATCTTATGTTCAGTATCAAACTTTTATAAAAGAAACACAGAATTTGACAAATATAACGAAACTAAAAATTTTTACTGAAGAATTTTGTGAAAAGCAAAACATAAATTTGCAAAAGAAGTACCCTAACCTTGCACAGTATTTTATACTAAAAGAAAAATCATTAAAATATAATCCTGTACAGTTGGTTCAAGAAGAAAGAAAACTGATGGATGTGTTAAGAACTTATTTTTCGGAAACTGATACGGAGTTGGAAATTTCTTATCTTAGTGATTTTGAAAATTTTTATAAAGGATATATAACAGCAAGTTTAACGGAAAATCAGTGGAAATATGTAAAGTTGGGTTTAGATAAGTTTAAAGAATTATATGCAAAATATTCAATACAAAACGATGTTGAAAAATTGGAAAAATATTCAAATATTCTAAACGAATTTTATGCCGTAAATACCGAAAGAAACCGAATTTTTATTAAGAATATGAAGTTGTCAACTAATTCTTCGGTTGCTCACAACCTTTCAAGTATATCATCCTCAAATCTTCATAACATTCTTGGTAAAGCTAAAAATATTGTTGTTCTTGTTGCCGGAGGTTATCACACGGATGGTATAACCGAAATCTTAAACGAAAAAAATATTTCAAATATAACGATTACACCCAACATATCAAATTCAACGAAAAGTTCAAGAGAACAATACGAATATTTGGCACAACAGCAAGTTATGTCGGTTAAACAAATGATAGCATTGGGACTGATATCAAATGCAAGAGAAAAAGAACAAATTTTAACTATAATAAATTCCTTGATGCCGAAAAAGAATTTGGACGGAATGGATATTAACCTATTGGTTCAACAGCTGAATCAAATATTTTTTCAATATATAACCGTTTCGTTAATAACTGACGAAAACAAATTAGAATTTACTCTTCAAGACGGTTCAAAATATAGTTTAAATATCGATGATGATTTGATTTCAATTATTGAAAAACAAAACAGGGAATCTTTTGCGGAAGGATTGTTAATTCAAACGGAAGGAGAAGACTTAAAAGAAGTAGTAAATTTGGTATCGAAAGCAACGTTCAATTACGGAACAGGTATTTTTGCTCCGCAAATATATCAAATAAGTAAAGATGTGTGTTTATTTATGGTAAATAATAAAGGGTATTTGAAATGGTATTTGGGTAATGGTGCCGTTTGGGAAATTGCAAATTCGGAATATTCCGGACAAAATTTAGACGGAGTAGAACCCATAGTTTATGAATATATGCCGGAAGTCGTACAAAAAGCAATTGCTTCCAGGCAGGCTGTTGTTGATATAAAAAATAAAAAATCTTTATCAAATAGAATATTTGATAGAATTCTTTCTTTGATTATAGTGGTGGCTTTAATGTTTAACTTAACCGGTTGTGATATACGAGGGCAAGAAAAAGTTCCAAATGGAACAGAACCGGCTTCAATTATCGAAATAAATGATTATACCAAAGAAGCAGAAAATATTATAAATTTGTTTTCCTCCAGGCCCGATCAGGGATATTTTGCTTATTTACCGTCCTTTATGACACAAGAAGACAAAGATGAATGGGATAGAAAAGAGTTTTATTATGTTGAAGGTTTGATTAATACTTTTGATCAGGCAAATGCGGCTATATTGTTCCTGAAAATGGGAAACACAGAAAAAGCCGGGGATATACTACGAAACATTGTTCAGTATAATTGTAAGGAATATGAAATAAAAAGAGTAAGCGGCAGAAAGGAGACTTTGTACAGAATAAGGAAATCAAATAAAGAATCCGATGAAACCTTGGGAGAAATTGTTTGGGTTGGGTTGGCGGCAGTTCAGTATAAACTGGTAACGGGAAGTACGGAATTTGATAATTTGATAAAAACTGTTGATGAATACTTAGTAACAAGAGAATGTGTTGAAGGTGCAGGATATTATATGGGTAGTTCCGTGAAATATTTTACAAGCGGAGGATATTCTTCATCTGAACATCAGTTAGATATAATGGCGTATTTTACATTAAAAAATTTGTTGCCGGATGATCAATGGAAAGGAGTTATACCCGAACGTATTGTTTCAAATGTGTTACCTAAAAATGTTGAATTTAAAACTGCTACCGATGAGCAAATTTTGGAAATGATAAAACAAACAAAAAAAGAAAATTCGGCACTTTTGTTTAATGCTTGTAGAGCTTTTTACAAGAATATGTATAAAATAAATGGTGTTGTTAGAGGATATAATGATTTCTTTTTGGTTTTAGATCCGAATTCTTGGGGAATACAAGTTTTATCTATGATAAAGGAATATGCTCCCTCTATACAGATAGAAGAAAATGGTGTTGTTGTGGAAAAACCTATATATGAAGCATCAGAGTTATCAAAAATAGATTTAAATTCTTTGTTAGAAAAAGCAGAAACAAATTTCTTTGTTACAGATGAAGAATTGCAAGCAAATTTGTCAAATGAAGAATATCAAAAGTTTAAGGGGTATCATTTATATACATGGAGTAAAGAAAAATTTGTTGATGGTAAATTAAATTGGTCTTTTGAGTGGTCAATGCAGTTAGCTACGGCATATTATTTAATGGGAAATCGTGAACAAGCACAATTAATTTTAAATGATGCACAAATGTTTGCTAATGAAATGGGATTATATAGCGGCTTGTTACCCGCATCAAATGTTAACGGTGTAAAGAATTATTCCGATTACGGTTGGAAAATACCAAGAGCACCTTCTTTTGCGGCTACAATCACTTCTATCATGTTACAATATGGTCTTTTGAATGCAGATCCTTCATATGCCAGTCCGTTTTTCCCGGTCATCGATGTGGCTGAAGAGGTTCCCTCATCAATTCTGCCGAGTACAATCAAAAAAATAAATGACATGATATCAAAGGGAACATATTCTACAAAAGGTGCATTAAAAACAATTATTAAAAGTGAGATTCTAAAATCCTTTTTTACTCCGATCCATTTTGTTATTAGACATTATCAAACTAAAGGCGCAGAAATATTGGTGGTTGCTACTGTTATTATGTTTTTATTTTCTTTTGGAATGTTTTTATCTTTATTGTCTCCGGTTATGGCGGCAATAGCTTCATTTATAGTTGCATTGACTACTAATGTTTCAACACACGTTATTATGGACTACAGATTCTTAAAATCCATAGGTTTATCCGAAGCTATAAATTTGTATGGAAAAGATAATGTAAAATTAACCAATAAAGGTAATGTTTTAATAGATAATAAAGCACAAACTATTCCGATATATGTAATAAATGACAAACCTAAAAATGCAAAAGATTTTAATTTCAAGTCAGTTCCTATTAAAGTAAAAGCAAAAGATGGTAAATATGTTAAATGTTGGATGGGAAATTATAACAATGCCACTATTTTGTTTGCGGACGGGGCAGATTATGAAGTTATAGTAAAAGAATTCGGAAAAACAAGACAGTTTGAAACAATTTACGGAAAGAAAACCGCATTAAAGGCAAATGTTGATGTTATAGAAATAGATATGAATAATCCGGAAAGCGGACTGAGTTACTCTCAATCAGGCAATATTATTGTTGGTTCCGATATGGTTAGAACCGGAGATATTGTTGATTTACAAAAAGAAATTTCTTTGTTAAGAAATAAGATAGTTGAAACTGTTACGATTAACCAAAATGTTGCTGTATATATTGATGATGAATTGGATAATATTTCTTCGTCACAAGATTTTATAGATGTAATAAATTTATATATGAACAATAATGATTTGGGCGTAAATGCAAAAATATTGTTTAATGATAAATTTTTTACCGGAGATAAAGTTACCGGAAGAAAAGGTTTTCTTGAATTATTAGAACAGGAATATGGTAGTTCGGAAGCCGCAGATAAGGAATTTATAAGAATTATTGAACAACTGAAACAAGAGAATAAAGAAATAGTAGTTGTGTTTGATGAAACCGCAGAAACAGCAAATTTAAATAAATATAGACAATACGGCATTTTCTCATATATAGCAAATAATGAATATGTTGATGGGTTAACACAAAACAAAAATCACATAAAATTTGTGACAAATTTAAATCAAATTTATGGCTTCGACGGTAGTTTATCAATAATAAAAGTAAGTGCTTTCAAAGAAGAGTTAACAAAATCTTCCGGTATATTCACTTTCTTAACTTCTTCTCTTAATTTGAAGGAGTACATAAAAACAAGAAATGTTAATTTTGTTAGACAGGTGGCAAACAATTTTGACTTTGACCAAATTCCCGTTATTGATATTGAACAAATTGCACAAATTTTAACGGATTCGGAAAATAAATTTAAAGATTTATCAAAATATTTAAACGGCTCAGATTCGATATCTGTGTATTATCTTGGGTTGTCTGATGATGAGCAGAGAACTGTTTTTATGGAAGAAATATTAAAAAGAGCACTGGTTGTTAATTATTTGAGAAACTATAAAAATGATGAAGCTTATTATGGCTTGAAAAATAAAACATTGGAAGATACTTTAGCTAAAGCATTAATTGAAAAATATAAATCGGACAAAACATTTAATGTTGCAAATGATAAAACTTTGGATGAATCTGTTTCTATGGCACAATTGCAATTTAATTTATTGCAAGAAATCTCTGAATTGTCACAAAAAGCATTTATTCAAGAAATAAAAACAGAACGGGATAAGGAAAATAAAACAAGAGCCATAGACGATATTATAAATTTAATTCCTTTGTATGCGGAAAGAAATATGGAATTTAGATCTGCTACAAATATTGACATGGTTGATATTAAAAATATTAAAGGAATTTTAAGTGCCGCATAATACTGCAATGTAATATTTTCTTCTATCCTGTTTTTGTTAATAAAATTCTCTAAATATACTATAATATAAGAACGTGTGAAATTTTAATTATCGGAGTAATAAATGAGAAAATTAAAAATGTTTTTTATGGATCATTGGGGCAAGATGTCAATAGTTGTTGCTACTATTGCTCTTATAATAGCATTTGTCGTTTTACTTATGAGATTGGATTCTTACGGAAGAAATACAATGCTTGCATATATCCCGATGTATATACTTATGGGAGCAATACAAGCTATTGTTTTTGTAGGTGCATATATGTTCTTTTTCAGCGGTGGTTTTTCAAAGTTAAAGAAGAACAAAGTAAATACCAGCAAAGTAAATGTTAAATTTTCGGATGTTATAGGTTTCGAAGCGGCGAAAAAAGAAGCTATGGAAGTTGTAGATATTATAAAGGATAGTGCACGAGTAAAACAAATCGGCGGTAAACTGGTAAAAGGTATTTTACTTATGGGACCTCCGGGATGCGGAAAAACTCTTCTTGCAAAAGCTATTGCAACCGAAGCGAAAATGCCTTTTATATCCATAGCCGGAAGTGAATTCGTTGAAGTTTTTGTGGGTGTTGGAGCGTCAAGAGTAAGAAAACTTTTTAAGCAAGCCAGAAAGCTTGCTTATACGGAAGGTTCTTGTATAGTTTTTATAGATGAAATTGATGTTATAGGAAGAGGCAGAACTTTTTCTTATATGGGCGGCGGAGAAGAAACAAACAGTACACAAAATCAATTGCTTGTTGAATTGGACGGCCTTGAAAGCGCAGGGCAAAATGTTATTGTTATAGCTGCCACAAATGCCAATGAAAATGTTTTGGATAAAGCTCTTTTAAGACCCGGAAGATTCGATAGAAAAATACAAATAACATTACCTACTCTTGAAGAGAGAGAAGATATTTTTAAATATTATTTGGCTAAAATTAAAGCAGGAAATGATATTGATGTAAGAAAACTGGCTTCTTATACCAAATTTAAATCTCCTGCAGAAATAGAAAATATAGTGAAAGAGGCGGCTCTCATCTCTACAAGAAACAAAAAATCTTTTGTTGATATGGAAGATTTGTCGTTGGCAATGGACAGAGTAAATTTAGGTTTGGAAACACATCTTACAATGACACCAAAAGAAAAAGAAATGACGGCATACCATGAATCAGGTCATGCTGTTGCTTTATATTTACTTCATCCTACGGATGAAATTTTTAAAGCATCTTTAAAATCAAGAGGCGGCGCTTTGGGATTGGTTTATCATACTCCTAAAGAAGAATTACATACACAAAGCAAAGAAGAATTAATTGCAGATATTATAGTTGCTCTTGGCGGATATGCAGCCGAAAAAATAAAATACGGAACGACATCAACCGGTGTTTCTTCTGATTTTCATAAAGCTATGGCAATAGCAAATGCGATGGTATGGAATTTTGGAATGGGGAAAAAAGGTTTTGTCGGTGATTTCTCGGCTATTCCGAAAGATAGTATGTCATCAAAACTTAAAGAAGAATTGAATGCGGAAACGATGGAAATAATGAATAGTTGTTTAAATAAAGTGAATGAATGTTTAACTAATGATTGGGCCATTGTTGAAGATATGGCACAGGAAATGTTGAAAAAAGAAGAATTAACATTTAAGGAAGTTGAAGATATTTTTCAAAGACATGGTAAAGGAAAGAAATCCGATATAAAAGAAGAAACGAAAGACGATAAAATATCTGAAACAGAAAATAAACAGGAAGAAAGAAAGCCTGGAAACTAATGATAAAAATTTTCTTTTGTTCTTTATTATTGATTTTTGTTTTGACGGGTTGCAATGTTTCATTTCCGAAAGAGACATTGGAACAAGATGCCGTTAACTTAATAAAACAGGAAACACAAAAAGATGTTTCTGTTTTTAAGGTTGGTTCAACATTGTATTTGGATGTTTGCTTTGAAGATCTTGTTACGAATGATACGGAAAAGATTACAAAAATTTATGAAACTTTACAGAAAATAGTTTCAAATATAGTTAGAGTTCCGTTAAGTTCGGACGCAAATATAAATTTTGTTGTTGTATCGGCTTTTGATCCTAAGTACCAAACGATGCTTAGACTATTTGAAAATATTGATGATATAAAATTATATTCGCATCAGTATATTTCAAGAGAAGATTATTCCGAAAGGCAGTTGATGGAATTTGAAGGTCCGAAATTTACGAAAGAAGTTGTAGATAATAAATACGATTTAACGAAAGAGGAATATGTTGCAAGACTTATAATTTCGCAGTTAAACATTGCATCAAGAACAAACCCTTTTTTAGCTACTTTGATACAAACATTGGATTTGAAATTTTTAAATATTGACAATAATGTTATTTATTATACAGCTTCAAGAAAAATAGATAACAAGGAAATAAAAATTTTATTAAAAAGTATGTTGGAAAAAGAAGTTATTAAAAATATAAAAAAGTACAAGCTGTTTTCAATAAAATCGGCTATACTTAGAGATGGAGAAAACAATATAGTTTTAGATGTACCTGTAAATGTATAAATTTATGAAAAAGATAATGTCTTTGTTTATTGGTTTTATTTTTGTGGTTAACTTTGTTGCTTCGGTTTTCGCATTTCAAACGGAAACCGTAGATATTGATTCTTTTGACGAGTTTTCAATTGAACAGGTTCAAAAAATTTTTTCAAGCACAATATCTCAAGAACAAACATCAAACAATAAAGATACTAAAAAACAAATGCTCTCTTTAAGTGAAGTTTTATGTAATGCTCAAAGCAATTTTTTTGTTAAACAAAACTCGTTGTCTGATAACTTGTTTTTTGGAAACAAAAGTTTTGGGTTAAATTATCTTTATCAATACAAACTGTTTGAAAAAAATGGTTGTTCAAGTGGCATTAGTGAGTACAAAATAAATTTAAATTCATATATGGCTACGGCTTTATTTGATATTTATGGTGTAGTATTATATATATGATTATAAGACTGACATTTTATGTCAGTCTTTTTTTTATGGAGATAAAAATGAATAAATTAAAAAAATTATTAACCGTAATAATTTCTTTGTCTTTGTTGATTACAGCAATACCGGCAAATGCTTTTTCCGCTTCATATGCCATATTGCCGCAATATGAATTTGATAATTTTGCAAAAATAACTTCGGCAAACTTTTGCCAAAACAGTCCTGCTGTGGTTATTAATATTCAAGATTTGCACTCCAGCAAAGAAGTTCAGGACAGTATACTCAAATTATTGGAAAAATTAAATAACAAATATGAAAATATGGAAGTATATTTAGAAGGCGCAAGTGCTTCCGTGGATTACAATAAATTCTTTTCGAAAATGGAATCGGAAACGGTATCGGCTTTAATGAACGTTCTTTATGAAGACGATAAAATTTCAGGGGCCGAGTTTTTTGGGTACAAGACAAACAAAGTGTTGCAACCTACGGAACAAAAAAGTGTTTATGACAGGAATATTCAAAACTATGCTTTCCTTATAAAAAATAAAAAAGAAATAGAAAATCTGTTATCGGAAAAATATTCGAAAATAAAAACACTTGATAAATATTTAACGAAAAGGCAGAGAAAACTTTTAAAAATATATAATGCTTATTTAAATAAAAAAATTTCAACTGAGAAATTTTACAGTAAAGTTTCTTATGAATTAAATAAAAGAGGAATATCTCCTTTCAAATACATAAATACGAAATTATACTGTGATATTTTAAAAGCAAATAAAAAAATAAATCAGACTGCTGCAAAAAAACAACTTCAATCTGTTCTTTCCGATTTAAAAAGTAATATATCTTATCAGGATTATGTTAATCTTTTACAGGATTCCCAAAATTTATCGGATATAAATGTAATATTTGCATATTTATCTGCCAATATAAATTCTGCTGATAAAATTATAAAATATCCCGACTTATTTAAACTTATAAATTTGAGGGAAATTTCATCTTTAATAGATCCTCTTGATTTAATAGAAGAAGAAAGAGAGATTGTAGAAGATATTTTGTTATCTTATGCCATGACTGTTGAAAACAGAGATGTCGTTTTCATGAATTTATTTTTTCAAACATATAAAAGTTTTCTGTTGGCTGCTATCTCTTCAAAAGAATATGATTATTACAAACGAAATAACAGCGGATTTGTTAATTTATATTCAAAATATATACAAGATGATGATCTTTTTAATTTAAACAAATATGTTGTTGTTGCCGAATCTTTTAATGAATTGAATTTTGAAAGAAACAAAACTTTTGTAGATAATCTTGTATCAATGTCTGATCTCGGTAATGAAAAAAATAATTATAGAGGCAAACTTTACAGTATAGACAAAATTTTATCCGGTTTGGACACGGCAAAAAATATTAAGGTTATAATTTCCGGAGGTTTTCATACCGAAGGTATAAACGAATTATTGAGAGAAAAAAATATTTCATATATAACATTAACTCCGAATGTTAAAAAAGCGGATTTGATTTATGAACAAAATTATTTGGATAGCATTGTAAAACAGGCCGAAGCCGATATAAATGCAATATCAAAAAAACCGTTTACCGAAGAAGATGTTAACAGTAAAGCAGATACAATTATTTCAGAGTTAAACAAAATATTGGAGTATATAACAAATAGAGGTGTAAAAGAAACAAATGAAATAATTCAAACTGTAATCGAACAGTGCGGAGTTGGAGACATAATCAAATTCGATATCGATTCCGAAGGCGTTGCAACGATAACGGTTGACGATAAAGTTTATGTTTTAAATTATGAAAAAGGGAAAGTATCTTTAAAAACCAATTTTACAACAACATTAGCAAAAAATATTAAAGCTTTAATAAAAAAGGCGTTGGGTATTGATACGATAAAATATAAATTATCTATCTCCGATCAAGCCGGTGATATGGATGGCCTTTCGCAAGAAGATAGTATAGCTGTTGCCAATCAAATTGCTGCAAACTTGTTGATGAACCGAAATATTTTGTTGCCACAGTTTGCAAATAGAGTTATGAGAGCAATAATAAATTTGGAGCCTGCCAATGAAGCTGTTTTAAGCAGAGAATATAGCGTACTTGAAAAAGTATTAAAAGAACAATATGAAAATTTAGGTGAAGAGTATCCTGAAATAAGTTCTGAAAAAAATCCGATAAAAATAGGTTCCAGTTCGTTATTAATAGGGGCAAAACAAAACGAATACGGAAATGTAGAAGAATACGGTTCTCTTTTTTATATCGTATGGGGTAAACATGAAAAAACCGGTGCGGATATAGTAAAAGAAATTTTTATATCAGATGTTCTTTTTTCTAAGTTATCGAATTTAAGCGACGGTGAAGTGGAACAATTTTTTCGGGATTTAATAACACATGAAAGATTGGAAAAGATAGCTTTAAGCGGAAAAAGTCAAAGATATAATTCTCATCGTGAAAAATTTCCAAGAACCTCGGAAGGATTTCATAAATACATAATGGAAGGTTCTGACTTTAAAAAATTTGTGATGGAACAAGGATATTCCGATTCTTATTCTGAAAAAACTGTTAAAGCTCAAAGGTCTTTATTGAAACAAATGGATGCTATTATATCTTCCGTTAATGAACAAAATTCCGAATATTCGGGAATCATATCTTTGGTATCAATGGATGAAAACTCTTCTTATTCCGATAAGGATATTGCCAGATTTTTAGCGGTAAGGAGCGGAGAAGAAGAAACCATTTCTAAATCACAAATTGAAATTGCGGATAAAATTTGTGAAAAACTTAAACAGGAATACGATTTAACTAATCCTAATGATTTTGATGTTGAAAAATTCGTAAAATTTGTTAACGATAATTATGTGTTTATATATAAAAGCACAAACAACTATATGCATTTTGAGAACTTACCGATATTAGTTAAACAGTTACTTAAACAAAAATATATAGAAAAATGGAGTAACAGTTTTCAAAACAGAGTTTTTATAGATGATATATTTTTTCCGATTTATGAAATTGATGAAGACACTCTTTCATTAGAGCAGGGAAACAAAATCAAAGGAAAAAACGTGTTTTTCGTGGAAGATATCATTTCGAGAAACAGTAGAACCTACAGTAGAATTTATAACAAATTGAAAGAATTAGCCGTATCTAAAGTTCAACCATTTGTGTTCTTTGATTTATCTAAAGAACCTGAAGGTGAAAATATTATCACCGATATGACATATGAAAAAATTATCAAAGATCATAAATTATTATTGAATGTTATCTCAAATACAATTCTTTCAAATGCAAAAAATGAAGAAAAAATAAAGAAATATATTTTTTATTGGCTGGTTCAATTATTAAAAGATTCACAAGGAACGGAAATATTAAAAGAACTTTTGAAAGAAAATAATGAAATTGTTAAGATTTTGATAATTGAAATGTTTAAGATTTTAGAAAAGGGAGAAACTATTGTAAATGTTAAAAATATTGAAATAGTAGAATTGATTTTGTTTATGGGGCTTGGTGAAAAAAAAGCAATAGATGATATAACTCAAGAGGACTTAGTCGGTTTATTGGGAAAGTATAACATAAAACTTAATTTAGATTTGTCAAAACCGTTGACTGTAAAATATAATGATTGGAAAGATAACATTCCTTACTTAATAATGTATGCCGGTATGTGTGGATATGATTATATAGATGCCAACGGTATCAACAATATTTACGAAAATATTACCGGTAACGAGAAAACAAATAGAGATCTTATAGAACAGTTCTGTAAAAAATTTAATATTTCATTGATAGACAGAAAAACAAAACTCAAATATTTTCATTTTTCCGAAAAAGAAATAGAAAATGCGGAAGCTCTCATTGACGAAAATTTCACTAACAAAATAGCAAAAATTACCGACGAATATAAAAATGCGAAAATCAGTTATCCTAAATTTGAAAAATTCATAGAAAATGAGTTACAACAATTGTTTGAAGATACTCAAGGTACAACAAACGAACGTATAAGACTCATGAAAGAGAAAGAGATTTTGAAAAGGAAATATATTGAAAAAGGGAAAATGGAAAGAGCGAAATATCATTTTGAGGAATATACAAAATTTTATGAAACAAAATATGTGAGCGGTGAATATTCCTATGATGAATATATAAAAGCAATGGAAAGAGTGGAAAATGATTATAGAAATGCGGTAAAAAAAGCAATGATAAGTGCAAAGAACATAGCTTTAGACGAATTGAAGTTGGACAAAATTCTTATGGACGATTCGATGTTTGCAATAATAATCGGCGGTTCTCTTGCCAAAGGTAATTCAACGAAAGATTCTGATATTTATTATGATATTATCGTCAAAAACGGAGTAATATCAAAATCCGTAGAACAATATTTTACACCGCTGTATTCTTCCATATTAAGAGATTTGGGCTTGATGAACTATCAAGTTCTTAAATATTCGTCAACCTCTTTGGATAAAAGAAATATTAATACATTTGTTGACGAGCGAGAGGTCACTCCGTTTTTAAATTATGAATTATTGGAACCCGACAACAAAAAGTGTGTTGAATTGTATGAAGAATATAGGCATGTTTCTATGATCGATTCTTTAAGAAACAGTGACGATACTATCGATACTTTGGATTTTGTTGCCAGAATGTATTACACGATTTCTAAAACGGGAAAAGGTTGGATAGGAAAGTCTTTCTACTCCGTTTATTCCGAAGATAAAGATAAGATTTTTACGGCAAGATGGTCTTTGATGTCTTTTGAGACTATCTTGAATAAAATGATTTTTCAATATATAGCCGGAATATCCGATAGGAGTGAAGATTTTAGTTTTGATAATCTTCCCGTTTCGCTTGAAGAACAGGTGGAGTTTATAAAGCATAGTGCTTTTTCAAACGATGAAGCAAACCAAAAGAGATTGGATGAAGCTTTAAATGCATGGGAATTTTTGTCCGCAAGCAGATACGAAAGCAACAATATTTGGACAGATTTCGTACAAGAGAAGAAAAATGCTATTGATACGATAAACGATTTTGTAAAGGATTATTTAGAAGAGCAAGAGAAAAAGCCCGATACTGCAACCAGAGAAGTAAAAGACGGTAAAGATTTTTTAAAGGTAATAGAAGAATTTGTTTATGATAATTCCACAAATCTTCAGGTGTTTAGAATAGGATATGATAAATATTCTCATTTGGAAGAATGGAAGAATAAATTTGAGAATAAACAAAATGATGAAACATTTATTAAAGCCCAGGCAATAGTTTTACTGTTGGAAATGGGGGATGTTGAGGACATAAAAACAAATTTGGAAAAATTGAATATACCGGGATTAGAAAAATATTTGCCCTCTTTGACCAGAAGTTTAAAGGCAATAAAAAAGATAGATGAACAATTTAAAGATTTTGAAGATATGCAAGGAGAAAGATCGTTGCAAAACTATTGGGACCTTGTTGCTAAAACGGCAGGAAACGAAGAGACTTTATTGGCATTGATTGCACATAAATTAACTCAGGCAAAATATCCTAATCCGCAAATATATACTACCAAAGAAGAAATGGAAGCGGCAAAGAATCGTGCCACACTTTTAGTTCATTCCGTATATTTACCGTTATCGAGAAGATTCGGAAATTCCGATATGTACGAATATGTTAGAAACGATTTGTTTGAAATTACAAATCCTCAAGAATATTTAAATTTGTTAAATATAATAGAAACTTTGTATGGAATACAATATACGGAATTTAAAAAAATTAATGAAGATATTAAAATAGCGGCAGAAAACTTACTCCTACAAGCTCTTTCAAAAGATTCTTTTGTGGTAAAGTTCAGACCTAAAACTCTGTACAGTATACATGAAAAGTTGAATTCGGAAAGAAGAAAAGGAGAAATTATACATACAATACAAAAAACGGAAAAAGGTTTGGTTAAATTTATATTAACATCCGATGATCCTTTGTTTAAAGATATTTTTGATTCCGCCAAAACTAAAGATACGAAAAAGGCAGATATAGAATTCATTTTAGAGAATATAGATGAGAACTATAATTTGTTGAATGACAAACAAAAAGATTTAGTGAACAGATTGGTTTCCGAAACAAGGAGTAAAATTTTTGCCGACTATGAACTCGTTAATTATATAAAAAAAGCATTTAATTCTTTGCCGGAAAAATTTCTTGATGATTCCGGTTTAAGAGAAATAGAAAAACTAAAAACACATTTGGAAACTAATCAAAAGTGGGTTGAATTGTTTTTTGTTGAAATTTTCAGTAAAGAAATTAGAGATTTAATAGGATTACATATTGTTGTAGAGAACAAAGAATATGATGAACATGTTACCGGCGATATGATTAAAGCTTTTTCAGAATCTTTTGGAAGTAACTTTGATAAGTTTGAGAGAGACTATAATAATAAACAGGCAAGAATAAAATTTTCCGCGTTAAAAAAATCGTTACCTGTAGAAGTATGTTTATACAAGAAAGTGGATTATGAAGAAGAAATTTACGGTTTTTACAATTTGGAAACAATTTCTGCCCCGCATTATCAATATAAAACCGGAAGAAAGATTGAAATTTATCCGGAAATAGAGGAACTAATACAAGAGTTAAAAACCTTGGAAGAGAAAAAAATAACCACAAAACAAGAAGCGGAAGAACAGGAAAGAAAAATAAGTGAAATAAGAAATAAAATAAAAGTTTTAATGAATTTAGTACTTTTCGATGGTACTTTTATTCATGAAATAGCTCTCAAATTTGTGGTGAAGGATATCGGGGAAGAGAGAAAACAAGTTGTGTTTACTCCGGATAAATATTTCCCATCAACTGATTTAGAAAAAAACAGAGAACAAATTTTTGAAGACAAAAATTTGGATAACAAAACAATATTTTTTGTTGAATATAACGGAGGATATTTCGTTATGGATTTAGCAAAAGATGCAACCGTATATGAACTTATAAACAGCAAATATTTTGCCGATGAAGAACAGGTTGCTGTATACGACGAAAACGGAAATCCTTTGGACTTGGACGATAAGATTGAAGATGCAAAAGTATATAAAGTTATAAAGACCGAAACCAAAACTGAAACAATGAGAATGACCAATGAAGAATTAAAAAGAAAACCTATAAGAACGCAATTGCAATATTTATCTAAAACAAGTACAGACAAGAGTGAGAGTACAAATTTTTCCGAAAACATAACGAAGGAATCCGATTTAAGTGAGTTTGCGGCTTTCTTATTATTTGACGGAGATAGTGGTACTATTTTAGATAAAGGAGGTTTGTCCGAGAAAGAAATAAAAGAAATTGTAGAAAAATTTCATGATGATAAATCGAGAAACGAAATTTTAAGGAACGAAGAACTTTTAGCTAAGGCATTGAGAATCATATCAGAGGTGATGAATAATCTTGCAGACAAAGATGAAGAATTGAAAAATATCGCACCTTCCATGTTTATAAAAAGATCCGTAATGATAGCAAATCATTATAATTTATCAAACATGTTTGAACTGTTTGAAGCATTGGATTACGGAGTTATAAATTACAGAGACATAATAAATTATTACAAAACTTGTATTTTTATAAAAACGAAATCCAAGAAAATAAGTGAGCAGGATATATTGGCATTGCTATCCGAAAAATTTGGTAAAGAAAACATAGAGCCCGTTAACACAAGAAAAAATCCTAACAAAAAATACAATCTTATTATTAACGATAAAAAAT
>JAEEGK010001489.1_pt1 | contig 58774 bp, 46 predicted proteins | sample 8958771 | NCBI WGS metagenome assembly JAEEGK01 (sample SAMN16246547, study PRJNA631951) | gut metagenome | biome: gut microbiome; feature: rumen; material: SC-attached | host: Bos | place: Iran: Karaj | collected 2018-10 | reverse complement strand
GGACTGAAAATCCGTGTGTCCCCGGTTCGATTCCTGGAGGTACCACTCCTCCTTTCATTAGCCCGGTTTTCCCTTGTGGAGCCGGGTTTTCTTTTTGTCTTTTCGCAAATATATGAGCCAATATTTGCCTATCTGCGAAAAATAGCTTACCTTTGCACCACATTATTATATTAAGCTAACATGAAGAAGTATTTATTCACCCTTGCTGCTGTCATGATGGCCGTTGCCGTCAATGCACAAACGGCACGCGAAGAAATCAAAGCCAACAAGTATTTGTCTGGCAGTCAGTATCTGGATTATAACCGCAGGCTTCCTGACAAGCCCCTCACCCCATCGCCGAAGGGCTACGAACCCTACTATATGAGTCACTACGGTCGTCACGGTTCCCGTTGGCTGATCAGCGACGACAGCTATACGGGTCCCAGAGATATCCTCCGCGATGCCAAGGATCAGGGCAAACTGACACCCCTCGGAGAGGAAGTACTCAAAAAGATTGAGGCCTTTGAGCCGACATCCGTCAAGCGACTGGGTGACCTCTCGACTGTTGGTGAGCGTCAGCATCACGGCATCGGCAAACGTATGACCGAGAATTTCCCAGAGATCTTCAAGACCAAGAACGTGCCCATCGATGCCCGTTCTACGGTTGTCAACCGTTGTATCCTCTCGATGATTGCCGAGTGCGAGGAACTGGCAGCTGCCAATCCCACAGCCCGTTTCCACAATGACGTCAGCGAGTCGTTGCAGTATTATCTGAACCAGCCTTGGGATGGTCTGGTGAAAGCAACGGGTAATGACGGTAAACTCCGTCGTGAGAACTTCCGCGACAAATACACCCACCCCGAACGACTAATGAAGGCCCTCTTCAATGATCAGCAGTATGTATTCAATAATCTGCAAGCCAGTTCGTTTATGCGCAGCCTTTTCGAGATTGCCACCAACATGCAGAGTCATGATACCGATATCGAACTCTTCTCGATCTTTACTGAAGAAGAGATCTACGACCTCTGGAAGCAGAACAACATAGGCTGGTATATCGCCTACGGTCCAGCACCGCTCACTAAAGGCATCATGCCGTTCAGCCAGCGCAATCTGTTGAAAAACATCATCGAGACCGCCGATACCGTTACCCAGACACAGGCCACACTCCGTTTCGGCCACGAGGTATGCGTGATGCCATTAGCCTGTCTGCTCGAGCTCGACAACTGTGCCGTGCAAGTAGAGAACCTTGACGAACTCGACCAGTACTGGCAGAACTACAAGATCTTCCCCATGGGTTGTAATATCCAATTGATCTTCTATCGCCCCAAGAAAGGTAAGTCTGGCGATATCCTCATCAAAGCTCTCTTGAACGAGCGCGAGGCCAAACTGCCCATCGCCACCGATCAGTATCCTTACTACAAATGGAGCGACCTGCGCCAGTACTACCTCGACAAACTCGCCAAGTTTGACGAGATGAATAAATAATTATCAATTTTCAATTGTCAATTATCAATTAAAAGAAATGGGAATCATTATTGGAATCGACGTGGGAATCTCCACGACAAAGATTGTAGGCATCAAGAACAACAAGGTCTCTGCCCCTATCCGTATCACAGCCGCTGACCCCATCACTTCACTTTATGGTGCTTTCGGCAAATATCTGCATGACAACGACATCGATCTGAGTGATGTAGAACATGTGATGCTCACTGGTGTAGGTGCGGCCTATATCGACCAGCCCATCTACGGTCTGCCCACCAGCAAATCGCAGGAGTTTATCGCCGATGGTCTGGGTGCCCGCTTTGAATCGAAACTCGACCATACCATCGTGGTATCGATGGGAACAGGTACATCGTTCGTGAAATGCGATGGCGATGATATGAAGCATATCGGTGGTATCGGTGTCGGAGGTGGAACCCTCGCAGGACTGGCACGTATCATGCTGAACACCAGCGATATCAAACAGGTGGCAGCCCTCGCCAAACAGGGTAATGTACGCAATATCGACCTAACCATCGGTGACATCAGTGCCCAACCGCTACCTGGTCTGCCGATGGACACAACAGCCTCTAACTTCGCCCGTGCCCAGAGCGACGCCTCAAAGGAGGACATTGCCGCAGGTATCATCAAGATGGTGCTCCAGAGCATCGGCTCCGCTGCCTGGCTGGCTTCATTAGGCAGTGATATCCGCGACTTCGTACTCATCGGCAACCTCTCGCTGTTGCCCCAATGCAAGGAGGTTTTCCCGGCTTTGGAGAAGCTCTACGACATCCGTTTCCACATTCCGAAATACTCGCAATACTGTACGGCCATAGGTGCTGCACTTGATTATTACAACCAAAAGAAATAAGTAATCCCGCCAGCTGGCGGGATTATTTTTATCTGACTGTTTCATTCAGGTTCCTGCGGAGGAAGAAAGCCTTCGTAGCAAGGAAGAAACAGGCGACACCAGAGGCATTCACGAGGACAACGGTCCAGAAGGCAGCAGAATAGCCTAGGAGCTCTGAGACCACACCACCAACGAGAATACCCAGTCCCATACCGATATCCCAAGAAATCAAGATGGTGCTATTAGCCGTACCACGCTGGTTATTATGCGCCACATTGATGGTCATATTCTGGAAAGCAGGCCACATGTGACCATTGCCGAGACCGATCAGTAAGGCGGAACCGTAATACCCAATGGAAGTGAATAGTGATGAGTGAATAGTGAATAGTGCTGATAGTGTCGGCATAAGGATAAAGAGGGTGTAACCCACAAGGGAGATGACCATACCTGAGCCGGCATTATGGGTGACACGACCATCACGCAAAGCCTTTCCGCCCTGCAAACGACTCAGAATCAGGCCTACGGAACATAGCATAAAATAAGTGCCCGTTCCGCCTGTAATCCCCATCACCTCCTTACCATAAATAGCCAGATAATTACTCAGCACACCAAAACTGAATCCAAACGCCACCATATTCAGTCCCAACAACCACCCCCTCACCAAGAAGAAGCGATCCCAAGAGAATTTCGACTTGTTCTTCACAATCGCTTTCGCATCCAGCCTCACCGTTGTATCCACGATCCAGCCCGCACAAGCGACAACGAGCGCCAGCCAGAACAACAGTTCAAAGCTCTGCGTGTATTTATAGATAAAGATACCTATCGTTGGGGCGATGGCCATTGCGAGGTTATTACTCAGCCCATAATAGCCGATACCCTCCGTACGTCGGCTGGATGGCAACACATCGATGGCAACCGTTGAATTAGATACCGTTGTTGCCCCAAAAGGTCCACCATGCAACGTCCTGACGATCGTGAATAATAACAAGGTAGAGGCCGCCAGATAGCCCGCAAAGAAGATGGCAAAGGCCCCGAAGCTGATCATCAGCACCGTCTTGCGAGGGAAAGCATCGACCACATACCCACTAAAAGGCCTAAACAACAAGGCCGTGATCGTGTAGCCCGAAAGAACTAATCCGATCACGTCCTTGGTTGCTCCGAAATGTTCACTCAGATAGAGCGGCAGCAATGGTGTGAGAATATAGAAGGCGAAAAACAGCGTGAAGTTCGCCACCATCACCTTGCAATAGTTCCTATTCCATAGCCGCTCTCTCTGCTCCATTCAAAATTTATTTCACCACGAAATCAAAGGCTTGCAGGTCCTTGTCGTTCGACGAGGTACCATAAAGGATCTGATAGCGACCAGCCTTCGTCGATAGCTCGTCGATGGCCTCATCGTAATACTCGAAGGCCTCACCGTCGAGGGTAATGCTAGCCGTCTTGGTCTCGCCAGCATTCAACGACAGCTTCTGGAAGCCCTTCAAAGCCTTGATAGGTGCACCAGCATCGTCGAGAGCCTTCACATACACCTGAACGACCTCAGTTCCCTCACGCTTACCTGTATTCGTCACAGGCACAGTCACAGTCACCTTACCGTTCTTCTTCATCGACTTGGCAGAGATCTTACCCTTGCCCACGTTGAAGGTGGTATAGCTCAGACCGTAGCCGAAAGCATACTGAGGCACACCCGTGAAGTAACGATAGGTGCGGTTCTTCATCGAGTAGTCCATGAAGTCGGGCAGATCATCGTTCGAGCGATAGAAGGTCACAGGCAGCTTGCCACCAGGGTTGTAGTCGCCGAAGAGCACATCAGCAAGTGCCTTCGCACCACCCTGACCAGCATACCACGCCTGCAACAGGGCATCATACTGACCCTCGACACTTCCGAAGGCAATAGCCGAACCTGAGCAGTTCACGAAGATCACAGGCTTGCCCGTCTTGTGCATCGCCTTCACCAGCAGTTGCTGAACCACAGGCAGTTCGATGGTCTGCTTGTCACCACCCTCGCCCTCCATACGGGCAGAGATACCACCGATGATGATGATGGCGTCAGCCACACTACACTCCTTAGCCAGATCGGTGAAGTCTGCCAAACGACGCTCGCAGATGTCACCACGCAACATGGCGAAGTTACCTGTACCACGACGATACTCAATCACCACGTCATAGTCCTTGCCTTTCTCCACGGGGAAGCCCTTATACTCAGCACCACGACGTCCGAAGCCGAAGCCACCGAAACCACGACGACCGCCGCCCTTATTCTCTTCAACGATCTCGCCATTCACTTTCAGCACATAGCCATTATCGGTAGAGAGCGTGTATTTCATCTCACCTGTGAAGGTAGCCGTATACTTACCGCTGATACGCACAGCTAAGTTATCGTTGGTGATGCCCTCAGCAAAGCCCCAGGCACCGAAGGTCGAGAAATTCAACTCAGTGAAGTAGTCGCTCTTGACGGGATTCTCGAAGTTCGTCTCTCTGTCGTTCCAGAACTCCACGAGCACACCCTTACCACCATTGAACTCCTGCAGATGATGTACGGTAGTGTACTCATCATTCAGTTCACAAGCCTTGTCGTAGATAATCTTTGCCCCAGGCACGGCATTCTTGATACCCTCCAGCAGCGAGTGCTTGTGATTATCGGTAGGTGTGCCACCGTAGTTACCATTCAGCAGTTCGATATCGTCGGCATTCGGGCCCAGTACAGCCAGCGTCTTGACGCTCTTCGAGAGCGGCAGCACATTACCCTTGTTCTCCAACAGCACCATCGACTCGCGGGCGGCCTGCGTAGCAAGATCATTGTTCTTCTCGCTGCTGATGACCTCAGGACCCAGCTTGGCCCAAGGCAACATGTCAGCAGGATCGAACATACCCAGTTCGAAGCGGCCCATCAGGGTCTTGCGAAGATGACTGTCGAGATCGCTCTCCTTGATCAGATTCTGCTTCATACCCTCGGTGAGCGACATGAATACCTTACCACACTCCAAGTCCGTACCGTTCAGCACAGCATCGACAGAAGCCGAGAGACCGTCCTTATGTGTCTCATGCTGACCACGGTTAAAGAAATTGTTGATGGCATCGCAGTCGGTGAGCACAATGGCATTGTAACCCCACTTATTGCGCAGGATATCAATCAGCAGACGGTCGCTCGTACAACAGGGTTTACCCTCAAAACGCTGATAGGCACACATCACCTCGCGAACGTTACCCTTCTTCACCAATGCCTTGAAGGCCGGCAGATAGGTCTCCCAAAGGTCACGGTTCGTGGGCTCCACATTCATCGAGTGACGCAGAGGCTCCGGACCGCTGTGCACGGCATAGTGCTTGGCACAGGCGTGGGTCTTGAAATAGCGGTCGTCATTACCCTGCATGCCAAGAACAGTCTGCACACCCAATACAGCATTCAGATAAGGATCCTCACCGCAGGTCTCCTGACCACGACCCCAACGCGGGTCACGGAAGATGTTGACGTTCGGACACCAGAAGGTCAGCTCCGGATTGCCTGGGTAATAAGTCACACCCATAGGCACGTTGAACAGCTTCGGATTATTGTGATCCGTACGATTCCAGTTGGCACGGGCCTCGTCAGACACCTGCGAGAACACATCATATACTAACTGTGCATTGAAAGCTGCTGCCAGTCCGATGGGCTGCGGATAGACGGTATAACCGCCCTGACGCACACCGTGACAGGCCTCACTCCACCAGTTATACGACGGAATGCCAAGACGGTCGATCGATACCGACTTGTTCATCATCAGTCCCACCTTCTCCTCTGGAGTCAGCATCCCCAACAGACTCTCTACACGCTGTGCTCTGGGCAGTGTCGGGTTCTGCCACTCATATTTCCACTGGGCTCCTGCCGTCATAACCATCATGGCCGTCACAGCCACTATCATCAGTCTCTTTTTTATCATGATAAGTCTATGTGTCTATTTATCTTAATCTTCTTATTATCTATAGTCTAAAACCCTCCGCCGGGGAAGCCTCCACCGAAGCCGCCTCCGCCAGGTCTACCGCCGCCGAAACCACCGCCGCCGAAGCCGCCGCCTGGTCTACCACCACCAGGTCTGCCACCCATTCCTGGGAATTGGGAATCCGGCTGTTTCTTAATGTCAAAGAGCAGTTTTACCAAAGCCCTTCTTCTCAGACCCCATGTCGGATAGTCATCTGCCTTCAGCGTGTTCACCCTGAAGCCCGGCATTTGCATACCACCGCCTCCACCACGCTGCATGAAGTCCATATTTCCGGTAGTAATGATGCAAGGTTTGGCCTTTCCGTCGGCAACAAGGCGATCAACAATAGCATCCGCACCACCTACTTTAAACCAACTCTCCATTGTATCACCCTCACCAGGTACCAGCTGAATAAACACAGGCATCGTCCTCATACCTTGGGGCATTGGTGATGTATACCATGCTTCACCACGCTCCAAATCATAACCCAGCCGACCGTGTTCAATCTCGCCCTGAGAGGCAAAGTTGAAAGGTGATTTCGGATTATCAGCAATACTATATTTGAATCCTCTGTCAGGCGACAGATACATATTGCTGGGGTCTGCCACCTGAGTGCCATCCACGACAAAGCAGTATTTGAAGGTCTCAAAGAGATAGTCATTCAGCTTCACACTCCAGACACCGTCGCTATCACGTTCCATCGGCAACAGATCCGGCAGCATCTCACACTCCAGTTTCACGCTGTCAGCCTCTGGAGCCTTCATTCGGAAGGTAATACCATCCTCGCTATACTCCGGCGAAATGATTGGCCGCGGGAAGAGGCGTGCCATCACACCTGGCGTAAACTGCTGTTCCTCTCCTGTCTTGGCCGGCGCAGGCTGACCGTTCTTCATAGCCTCCTCTGCAGCCTTCTTGTTGAACAGCAGTGGCAGAGTCTTTGTCAGGAAGTATTTCGCATTCATCCAAGTATGTCCGAACTTACCGGTGGTAAACTCCTTCACGCTTTTGATACCCTTGGTATCGAGGAACTCCATATAGTCGCGGGCATTGCCATAGAGGAAGTCGTCCGTACCCACACCCAGCCAGAACAGGTGAATCTTCTTATTGGTGTCGTCAGCATTGTCATAGACATTGGGTATGTCCGTTGAGGTAAACGAACTATAACTACACAGATAAGAGAACTTATCAAGGTTAGTCAGTCCATTCAGCAAACCTTGATTACCACCTCGTGAGAAACCGCCAATAGCCCTGTTATCACGGTTATTCACCGTACGGTAGTTTTTCTCGATATACGGCATTAAGTCGTTGATCAGGTCCTTACTAAACACATCGTTGCCGAACTGCATCTGCGGGCCACCGTCTTTCGGAGCCGCCAGCAATTTCGTGGGATTACCGTAGGGTAACACCACGATCATCTCTTTCGCAGCCTTCTCGGCGATCAGGTTGTCCAGGATATAGTTCACCCTTCCCACCTTCAGATACACTTCTTCCGTGTCTGTCGTACCACTGATAAGATAGAACACAGGATACTTCTTCTGCTCCGCGCCCATGTTAAAACCGCCGCCCATCGACATAGCGTTGTAGCTCGGCGGCAGATAGACGATGGCCGTATTAGTGCCACCGAGACTCTTGGAGTAATAATGGATATACTCGATACGTCCGTGCGCCACGTCCTTGATATCGTGAGGGAGCCCCTCCTTTCCCTTAATTTCCAAAAGACTGTTCTTGAAACCCTCATTGGGGAAATATTGCGGGTTCTGAGAATCCATGACGCTGATCCCGTCCACCACAAAACAATAAGGATACATGTCCGGTGCTGCAGGACCCAGGGTCACTGTCCAGACACCGTCTGCACCACGTGTCATTTCCTTGCGCCCAGCAAACTGAACATCAACCATGACACTCTTGGCCCTGTCGTCCTTATAATTGAACGTCACGGTTCCATCGTCATGGATTACAGTCGAGCGAACATCTTGTGCGCTAGTCGTAATGGCGCATCCGAGGAATACGATTGATAATAAGTACTTTTTCATAAGCTCAATATTATTTGGTTAGTTGTTCTACATATTTTACGTTTTCCCCCTCACCCTTCAGCACATCAGCAAATTTTTGCGGCATAATGGTCACAGGGCCATGCATGAACTCAGGGATGTTGTAACACTTCATAAACAGCCGATGATAGTCGGGATCAGCCTGGGGCAACTCGAAAGGTTTCGTCGCCTTACCGTCCTTGTCGATATGAGCAAAGAATGGCCGCGTATATGTCCCGTCGTCCCGCCGACTACTGAACACCACCCAACGCCCGTTCGAAGACCAACTATGATAACTCTCCGTATCATCCGAATTCCATTCCGTCATCGGCCGCGCTGCCCCAACGTGTCCGTCCGTGTCCGTACTCAGATCCAGCATCCACAGATCTGCATCATGATGCCAGATATGGAAATAGCCATAACTTCCCATCGTGAACAGCAGATGTCGCCCGTCAGGAGATATCCTTGGCAAAACAGCACTCATGTCCATACTATCTGCCTGAAAGACTATCTCACGAGGCCCGAAAGCCATCGTCTCTGGGTCAAAACTCTTCTTGTAGATATTATATTTCAGTTCTTTCGACCTCAGCACCACTTCCTTTCCTTTTGACATCGTCGTGTCCTGTCTCTCGAAATGTGCACTACAATAATATAAGGTCTTACCATCTGGTGCCCAGGCAGGGAACACCTCAAACTCCGTCGAGTCATTCTCCAGATTAGTCACCTCATCCTTTTCCACATCGTATGCGATGATGTCACTCTCTGTATCATAAACCTCTATCTTATTGGGGTCTGTCGTATGGAAACTTTGTTGGGTCTTATCCGATGAATACACAATCAAATTCAGCCAAGGATGCCATGCAGGATAGACACCGGCGGCAAGAATAGAGTCGTTCTTCATGTTCACCTTCTTGATCTTCCCGTCATACGCAATCACCGTGCCTCCATGATTCTGACGGGCATGAAATTGCATCCGCTCTGGATTATATTGCTGATAGTGGTGACAGTTGATACATTGTCCGTCTTTCTCAAAGCTGCACAACACATTATCATAGATCACCTCCTCATCATAGTTCTCCAGACAACGCTGGTTGATGGTCAGCGCCTCATAGCTCACAAACGAAGGTGGAATCAGTCGGTAACTCAGATAGGGATCAATGCTATCCGCTGATACATAGATATTAAAAGGCTTATAATGTTTCCACTCACCACCATAGCGTGTAAAGACGTCCACCTTGATGGCACTGCCCTTGGCCTTAGCCGTTAGCCTGCGCCATTCGTCAATATCAGGCTGGACCTTACCCTCAAAAGTCAGCTCTTCATCACCTACGGCATATCGTGACACGACCTCATCCGCCACATCATCCAATTCGAAAGTAAGTGGGGCTATATTGATTGGCACTGTCACATTTGTATAATCTGGGTAGATCCTCGGCAGCTCCTTCACGTCCGTATAGACTTCAGGTACCGATGGCCTCCCGCAGCTCGCCATCACCATGCCGATTCCGACAAGTCCTATATATATTATTTTTCTCATTTTCATGTTCATTCTTCAATGTTCAATACTCTGGTAACTTACTCATCATATAGTAGTCATAATAATAGGTCTGACCATAGAAAGGATAAAGCGCCTCCCTGGCCACTTCTACGTTCTGTCCGTCATAGTTCGATGTCGACGTCGCAAAGCGTTCAAAACCATCCTTTATGCCTGCATCAAAAGGCATACGGTCCAAATCTGGTCTCTCTTCTATCCTGCCGTAAAGATAAGCCGCCTCTTGGTAATATCGGGGCATTGGTCCATCCGGATGCAGCCGCACATAGTCACCAAAACGTTTCCAGAACGTCGGGATATTCTTCGTCCACAGAGTGGCCAGCAACGCCTGCTCCTGGAAGAACGAGTCACCCGTGTAAGTACTCTTCGACAATTGTTTCATCAAGAAGTTCTCAACATACCCTTGATCCCCACTCAACACATTATCATAATGCATCATACGTGCCACAAAAGAGTAAGCAGGGTCCTTTTCTATCTGCGTAGGAAGTTCCAACACAATCCTCGCCTGTTCCGCCCAGTCACTAAAGAAAGTCGTCTGTTTCAGAATACCGATATACTTCAACGCTAGCGTCCTCTCCCCGTTCAGTATCGCACAACGCGTCATCAATTGATAGTACTCTGGACGGAAATCAAACTCCACACCCATCTCCATACATAGCCGGTTGCAGTAGTTTAGCATACCATACTGATAGTAGATCAATGGTCCCACCACAAGCATCAGTCGCATGCCAAAAGGTGCTTCATAACGCTTGGAGCCATTCTTGTAGAGGAACATCTCGTTCCCCTGTCGGCCAAGCCGCGACAAAGCTATATTCCTCATGACCACGATGGCTCGTGTTGGCTCACAATCCTGCTGAGCAGCCTCTTCTAATACCCCTTCCCAGTCTAGGTTGTCTATCTGGTGTTGCATCGTCAGTTCATGATGGTAGTTTTCATCCTTAAACCAGAAATGCCAGACCCCAGCCACAAGAACCACTGCCGTTAACACCTGAACCGTCCATGCTAATTTAGGCTTCTTCGGTAAGTCAGACGTCTTCCGATCGCTCTTATACGTCAACACCATCACCACAAAGAACAAGGCCAACAGATAGAACGGAATATAATAGGCATGATATTCCTCCGTAATGAAGTACAGCGGCAGTTCTGCCCAATAGATGTTGGCCAGATTCGTCTGGTAAAACACATATCGGTAATAGAACAATGGTACAGCGATGACACTCAGCAGGGCCACAACGGTCAGACCGATACCGTCACTGCGCTTCTTCGACAGCTTCCAGCTCCATAGCCCCATAAGCAGTGCTGATGCCAGACCATAAATTCCCATCAGAGGATAGCCGACCACACTAGCTACAAGGATGAACAATCCCGGCATCGTCCACATCCGTTTCGTATGTCGCTGTGTCACAACGACAATCCTTCGATAGCACCACAGCAGTGCCACCACCATCGTCGTTCCAATCGTAGACACAAAAAAATGCCCCCGCAGTTTCAACATATACACCCAGTAGCCCATGTCCATATTCGTGAGCAACAACAGTGCAATAGGTACAAGCAGGAAAACTGCCCAATGAGCTGGCGTCTTAAAAGTTTGCTTGATCAAGAACAACAAACCAAGCCACCAACAGCATAACAATAGTACTCCTAACCACGGATAGTGCAGAAACTGTGTGAACCATGTGCCTATCCATGTCAGCAGTCCACCCGGTACCACCATCTGTGACTTAAAGAACATCATCGAGTTCAGAAAGAGGTTCATTTGCTGCACTTTCCACAGCAAATCATTCTCAAACAAAAGCATCGCTCCGGCGATCGTCACCAGCGCGATAACCCATATGATTATCGGCAAATACTTTTTCTTCATTTTACATTAACACTGATTTCCTGATTCTGGTAAGTGACCGTCTTCTGGTCTCCTCCCACAATCTCTATCTTTATCATTCTTTGGGCAGGCATACCGTCATACGCCCCTTTACGTTCTCCTATTGTCAGTTTTTTTTGCTTATCGTTCCAAAAGAACATAATCTCACTCCGTTGCCCCTTCTCGTAGTCATTACTCTCACCGTCATCTTCATACAATGTGAAGGTCCCGTCTTTCCCAGGATATATTCGGATCGTCAGCACGCCATCCTCATCAAGTGGAAGAATACTACCTGCACGCACAAACACAGGAATATACGTCTTGTCTACTTGAGTCGTTACTTCTTGAGCACCATCAAAGTGTTTGCCCGTATGGTAGTCATACCATCCTGCTGGAGTCTTGGGCAGATATGTCTTCCACGTCTTTACACCTGGTTCTATCACGGGACTGATCAGTAGCGCCTTGCCCATCATAAATTCATATTTCTGCTGTAATGCCTTCTCGTCATCCGCGAAATCAAAAACCAAGGGGCGCATCATGGTCGAATTACGATATGTCACTTCTGCTGCCATACTATAACTATAGGGCATCAAACGGTAGCGTTCCTTCAGACAGCTGGCAATAGTTGCCTGAGCCTCATCTCCATAATTCCAGGGTTCGGTATTACTCATATAACCATGCACTCGCATCAATGGCAGATAGACACTAGTCTCAATCCAACGTAACATCCTCTCGATATAAGCTGTATCAGTATATTGGTTACCAGGACGGAAGAAGCCACCTGCATCATACGTCCACCAAGGCTGGCCAGCAGCCTGCAGACCAAGACCTGCCACGATCTGTCTTCTGAACGTCTCCCAGTCATTGCCCACATCACCTGACCACAAAGCCGAGCCATAACGCTGAATACCAGGGAAACCACAACGGGTGAGAATCATCGGACGTGCCTCAGGTTTGTCAGAGCGTAACCCTTCATAAACTGTTTTATTCACGAGCAAGGGATACACGTTTCTTACTTCTTCTCCACTCCACAGACCACCGTTTACACGCCGTCCAGCCAAATCATCATTCTCCGGCTCCGTAGCATCCTGCCACCAAGCATCAATACCCAATGGCACCAGACGACTACTAAACGCTTTCCAATACGCAGCAGCTGCCTTTGAATTAAAGAAGTCTATCCAGTCTGTATTGGGGATATAATATTGATTGGCGAGCATTTCCTTGCCTACCTCTGAATTCTTGTCAATTTTCGACCAGACGCTCACCATCAGTCGCATATCCATCTTGTGCAAGCTATCCGTCAGGGCTTTGGGATTTGGATAAAATTCCTCATCGAAGCGCATGGAGTTCCAACCGTATTTACCCCAATACTGCCAATCTTGGACCATGACACTCACAGGCATCTGCTCTTTCTTGAAACGATTAGCCGTTTCCAGAATCTCCTGAGAACTATGGAAACGTTCACGACAATGGATATACCCTAGCGCCCACTTTGGCAGGAGGGGCACCTGACCTGTTAACTCTCGGAAAGAAGCAATGATGTCATCTGGTGATCCAAGGAATACTGTATAGTCCACACATCGTGCAGAAGGACTGCGCATCACCGTCTCGTCCTTAACTATCTGGTAGTACAACACAGGCTCGTCCCCACGTGAGAGTTCTGCCTTCACTTCATGACGACCTGCTGTAAGATGTACTATGGCTGAAGCCGTAGGCGGTAACCACATATTTTGCATCTCAATGACAGGCTCACCATCGATAACTAGGTTGTGCCGACGGGCCATCTTTTGTCCTACATCTAACAACAAAGAATAGTCGCCTTCTTTATCGAGGTTCAAAACAGTTTCAAAGACATTTCTCTCACGGACCTCACGTCGTCCACCTTCCGTAGTGGTCACATTCACGATTTCCTGCTTGCCTGCCTGATCCTGCCTCTTCAGCGCCACCATCTGCTCAGAAGGATTAAACTCCGTCAAACCATATTGATTCCACAGCAACCCATAACCTTTGCTCGAAACCAGCATCGGCACAGAAATTTGTGTATTCACCTGAGTCAGTCTTCTGGACAGCCCACGCACATTAGCATAGCCGTCCTGAAATTGTCCCAGTCCAAAAAGATACTCATCCTTTGGCGACTCCCAAGCCATCGTAGCCACGTCATCCTCAAGTTCATGCCGTGTAGCAACAAATACTGGCCGTCCCGTCTTATCCTTCACCGTCACCTTAAGCTGAGCCGTATCAATATCTACCGTCACCTGTCCGTCAGTCAACTCCTCATGCTTCACATAAAGCCAGTCTGGCAAGTTTGCGCTATTTTGTGCAACCTGTGGTTCGTATTGTATCCTCACGGCATTCTTAGCTACAGTTGTCACTTTCAGTTTTCCTTTGCCAACAAAAATACTCTCAGCATTCATAGGAATGCTAAGCACCAAAGCCATATAGAGCCAAAATGTCTTATACATTTTTGCAGAGTTATTGAAAATACGCTGCAAAGGTACAAAGAAATCGCCTAATTAACCGTCACTATATGTATCAAAAACTATTCCATATGTAACAAAGCAGGATACTACCGTCCTATCCCTGCCGCACTAACCTTGATTCGCGTACGTTTCCCATTATTAAAGAACCTTGCCACAAACCGTCCATTCGCATCCAAACGAGCATTAGGATTCCAATAAAGCGTACGACGATGGTCCTGCAAATCTGCAGGGAGAGGGCGATGGCTATAATCAGGATGATAGAAGTCATCGGGTTCATACATACCGTCAAGAATAATACGGCGGTCACGATAAGTATACCGTTTCGTATCATCGGGCATCAACATATAGTCAAGCGTAACGTCGGCAACGGTAGTCTGCATCTCAATGTGCTTGTCTTCATTGCGCAATTCGAAATCAGTAAACAGGCGAATCTCATCTTGACGATTTAACTTAACATTATTGAATACAGAGATATCACTACGGAACTGTTCCACCACAGTAGGACCTGGATCGTAATTTCGATAAAAAACATAAGGCCTCAAATCCTGATCATTCAGACGGGCCATCACCTGAAGACTGCGATCACTGTTATAGTTACCCAATAAAGCCATACTCACCTGCATCGGGAACCTATCCGCCTGATAGCGCCCAAAAGAGAGGCCACGGTCCGTTACGAGATTGTAAAGATCATAGGTGTCATAGACATAAGCAGGCTTCGAATAGTCGATAGAGTGTCTTCCACGATGACGGTGACCTTTCACTTGAATATCTTTCAGTGTCTGATCCATCTTCGAAAGGCGGACCGTATCAGCTATGGTATAATCATCGAAAGAGGTACCTGAGGCAATCTCAGGGACATGACACTGATAAAAGTCGTACTTCTTCGCAAAAACGGGAAAGAACAGGTCACGCTTTACGTAAAAATCAGGCCACGCCGTCTCATCAAGCATTCCCTTATAAAGGTGTCTTTTCTGTTTTTCTTCATTTTGATTATTTCGAAAAGCTCTAAGGAAAAGTATACCCTGTCCGTAATAAGGTGGGACATCGAAAACAAAGTGTCCCTGAGCATCAGTCTGCATTTTTACCGTGAACACTTCTTCGTTAAGCACCAGTTCGCCTTCTAAAGTGACATCCTTGTGCAGACCTTTATGTTCAATGCCGAAGAAGGGGTCGAAGGCACTCGTAGGCTGTGTGGCATCCTGCACATAGATGGCTGTTCCCTGCTGTTCGATCTGCAGGGAGCCTTCCTGAGAACGCTGCACAAGGTCGTCAGGGGTCGTAGCCTCGTAACGGTCCAGTCCCTTCACCTTATCACTGCCACTCTCCCAATCCACTATAGAGGAAGAGTTGGCCTCTTCAGTGCTGGGACTATAGCCAAAGACTGCCATCGGCCAATATCTCACCTCTTCCGGACGGATTTCCTCGGCCTCACCCACTGGCCAGACACTTCCTTCTACCGTCATGGTCTGTTCTGGCTGATAGCGCAGAGCCTGTCTGCAAGTCATATCATGGAAGTTATAACGCCGCCAACCCTGAACCATCATCAATAAGTCCAAAGCCCTACGGTGTTGGACATCATCGGCTTCGAAATAATAGTCTGGATAGGCAATAAAACCTTTCAGTTCACTGGAAAGCAACAGATCTGTGAGGATGTTTCCCGTGTCGTAGGTGAGGTCTTCGTAGGCACCATCGCGGACAGACACGGAGATATGCCGCATCTCTGGTGGTGCGGAGAATTGCAAACTGATAGAGTCGAAAGGTTCATATTCACTTTGAATACCCTCTACAGTGATAGGCTGCATGGAGTAATCATGATGATTTACGAAAAACAGACGATCTGCTAGCAGTTGTCCGTCTTCATCGAAGACAACCAGGTCATTCACACCCGTAGGCAAAAGGGAAGTATCGATGGTGACACGTCCGCTACCCTCAATGGTCTGGAAACTCTTCAAAACTCCGCGACACAATACCGCAACCCCGAGAGTCTGCGGTGCTCCTACCTCAATCTCTGCCATGAGGGTGCCATCGCTATCGTCCAGATGTAACGCACAGCCTTTCTTCTCCGTCTTCGGTAGATTGAAATGATAGGTCTTACCCAGATAAGTAAACGTCACCTCGGGCTGTCCATGTGGCACCTTCAGACGAAAGCTACCCCTACCCTGATACTCCGTTTCTAGGGTAATCGGTGGCGATGAGTCGCCAATATCCAGTTGTCCTTTAATATCAACATATTCGCCCTCCTCATTGCGCGCTTCGAAGGCTACCGTACAAGTGGTGTTTTCCACCAGATGACCACCCTCTGGATAGAACTCTACGAGAAGTTTATCCTTCAATTCCTTCTCTATCCGGGTCTTCGGACGACTCAAAATATACTTCTGCATGTACTCGCCTGCAGAGTCCGGACGCTCATAGACAGGCACTACCCTACTATAGACCGTACCAAACTGTCGGAAGAAGTCATGAGCCATCTGGGCATTATAGAAGTATTCTCTGTCCTTACGTCCGAAGTCGTGTTCCGTAACACAGAAATTCAGCATCCACCGGGTATAGGCCCGCAACTCGTAATAACCGGAATACAAAGAATCTTTCAAGGCGAAGTTCCCGTCTCCATAGCCATTGGGAGAAACAATGATACTCTGCCGCTCCACCACCAAACCGTCTGGCGAGACAAGTTCTACATAGAGGATATGACTCATATCGCTATACGTCAGACTATCCGCACGGACTACATAAGACTTATACCAAATGGTATCACCCTTATAATAGCTTGTGTTGTCGAGATGCAGATACACCTTTTCTTGTATGGGCGCGTCTGCCAACAGCCTGACAATACTGTCAAGCCTCGTCTGTGCGGAAATAGTCACACAGACGAGGCTCAACAGTAGGGTTATGAGTTTTCTCATTGAGCAATGATAGGATCACCCATCTCCGAATTCTCGACATCCTTTTCGTCGAGTTTGAAAAGCATAAATTGTGGTTTCTCTGCTATGCAGGGTGCCCATTCGATGTCGTCACCCTCATCGCCATCACCATTAGGATCACTGAACTTAGCGAAGTTTGTCCAAGCAGTAAGCATCTTCTCAGAGAGATCCCAGTCACCTTGGGTCCAGGGACGCCAGCAATGTTCCAGACTCTTAAACACATACCACAGATCACTGCTGTGGAAAGCGCCCTTCAAACGTTGTGTCACCTCAGGATGCTTACCATCATCTGGCAGAGGACGTGCGAACTCATAGGCCCAGGCTTTTCCGCCCTTCTCCTGACGAACCTTACAGAATTCAACAATGCCTGGTGACATATTGCCCATATCATTCATCGTATAACCAATCATATAAGGCACATCAGCTATTTCACCGGCACGGGCTGCTTCATCGAAACTCTTCAACGAAACATAGCCATCGATAATAGGACGCTCCATCACATAGACATCACTCTTATTTACCATATTATATATCGTAGTGATGGTATAGAGGATTTCCGTAGAGGCGGCACGCAATTTCTGCAAATCAGTAAGACCTGCCCAGTCCATCACCTTTTTAGTCTCTGCCTCTGCTTCTTTCAGCGAGGGATTATAAGTGAAGAACTTGTTCATCGGTGTAGCAGGTTTAGCCTCTTCGCCCTCCTTTGGAGGAATGTTCAGGCCACCGCCACTCATGATGACAGCCTTGTGGAACAAGCCCTTGGTAAGTGGACTCTCACAAAGCGTACGCACACTACCGGCACCAGCACTCTGACCGAAAATGGTCACATTGTCAGGATCACCACCAAACTGGGCAATATTGGCCTTAATCCATTTCAGCGACTGAATCTGGTCTAAAATGCCATAGTTTCCAGAAACACCATGAGGACTTTCTGCTGATAGTTCGCCATAAGGCATAAAGCCGAAGATACCCAAACGATAATTGATCGTAACGAGCACGACATCCTTCAAAGCCCACTCTTTACCATCGAACTCAGGCTCTGTTCCCCAGCCTTCACGATAGCCACCACCATGAATCCATAAGGCAACAGGGAGTTTTTTATCTGTCTGACCAGCTGCCTTAGTGAAGACATTCAAATAGAGACAGTCCTCGCTATAAGGTGACTCCTCACCGTAGCCCCATTCTGTGGCATAGCCTCCAGGATAGTGAACAGCTTGATAACCAGGATGTTCATACTTAACACATTGTCTGACACCTTCCCAGGGTATTACTGGTTGTGGCTCCTTCCAGCGGAGGTCACCGATAGGTGCTGCTGCGTAGGGAATACCTTTATATGCAAAATAAGTAACAGGGCCAGCGTTGGTGGTGATATTGATCTGAAGACCAGCAATTTGGCCACCTTCAACTGTGAGAACAGGACTTTGACAACAATCCTGTTTAGAATCGCAGCCCATCAATAATGCCAAGAATGGCAACAATAAAAACAGTTTCTTCATAGATTCATCTATTATAGACATGTTGGTTTATCTGGCGTTATTGAGGAAGTCTATCATCTTCTGAAGATTAGCCTCGTCATACATACCCATACCATGACCACCTTCAGGCACGAAGGTTGCCTCTGTTTTCACGCCTGCAGCCTTCAACAATTCATAGAACATCTTTCCCTGGCAACAAGGCACGACATTATCCTTCTCACCATGGAAGATGATGATGGGAGGATCATTCTTATCAACATAATAAGTGGCACTGAGGCTGCGATATTTATCTGGTTCCTTTGCGAGTTTCGAATCGAGAAGCACGTCCTCAGGACTGTTCTCACCCATCTTCATGCCTTCACCACAGTCCATTGCAGTGAGGTCTACAGGACCAGACCAGTCGCAAGCGGCATTTACAGCACTGCTTTCATTAAGGTAATTTCCGACATTACCCTCAAGGTCGATATCCACCGTACCTACCTTAGTCTGCTTCAAACCACTGGTGGTAGCAGCAGTAGAAGAGAGGTGTCCCCCTGAAGAGAAACCACTAGTAGCTACAAACGATGTGTCAAACTTATACTTCTTGGCCTCACCACGTACAAAACGGATGACGGCACGAATGTCGTGAATCTGTGCAGGCCACTTGGCATCCATACTACTACGGTGGTTAGGACAAACCACTGCGTATCCTGCATCAAGCAATGCCTTTACGATGGTGCCCAAATCGGCAGCACCTTTACTACTGTTGCTGAACCATGCACTGCCATAGATGTGAATAACTACAGGGTAGGCGGCCTTCTCCTGCTTTGGCAGATAGATGTCGCAAGTGTGATAAGCTTGGTCATCGCCGGCATAGTTCACATCCTTCCACTCCTGTGATGTCTCGAGTTTCACCTGAGGTCTCTGGAAACCGCCAAAGCCCCCGAAACCTCCCTGAGGCTGTGCCATAACCACTGTGGCCAGGCCCAGCATAATAGCTGATAATAATGTCTTTTTCATTGTTCTTTATGTAAATTAAATAAGTTAGTTCTTAAATTGCCACCAATCTAGACGTACATCACCTTGAGTCTTATCAAAACAGATATACAGATCGTGCACACCTATAGCATTTGTCACCTTGCTACTAAAGGCCTTGTATTTCTCCAGTGAACCTGTGCTCTTGATGACAACAGTACCGATGATAGCACCATTGCTGCTGTCCAGACGCAGTGTGACGGTAGTGGTACCTGTGGCAGCGGCAGTGAGGGCAAAACTCTTTGCACTCTTGCCGAAGTCTACACCGCGCAGACGGATATACTCACCGTCGTCGATGTCGAAGATATACATATTTTTCCTACCTGTCGAGGCGGGCATGTCTGCCACGACACCCGTATTCTCGATGCCCATCTTGGCACTCTTCAGTCCAAAGCCCCACGCCATCGTCTCAGCCTCCACACGCTGGTAGGGATTGAGCCACTGCAACTGCTGCATGGGTTCAAGATCCAACCAGTAGGGTGTCTCCCGGATGGTACCGTCGGCATTATAAAAAATCTCCGCCCCGTTTACGCTGCGACGCTCATGGTGTATGAAGGTCTCCAAATGCATCAGGTCGTAGTCCTGTCCGAAGAGATACGAATGCCCCTTGAAATCGGCGATGCCGGGGTGATTGCCTCTGTCGCGCTGGGTGGGAGCCATCAGATAGTTCTGTTCCTTCCAGGGGCCCAACGGCGAATCACTCATCGCATAACCCAGACCCTCAGGACAACAGGTCGAGGCAAAGCCCATATAGTAGTGTCCGTTGCGCTTGTAGAACCACGGACCCTCCTGATAGTGCTTCACCGCCCAGGTGGCTTTCTCGCTGAACGGCACTCGGAGGCTGATCTTCGCACCCTCCTCCTTCACGGGACGCATCATACCGTCCTTGGGATTGAGCACGTAGATATCGCCCTTTGTTGAAATCATATCCTCATTCAACTTGACGCAATAGGTCTGGGGATTGCCCCAGAACATATAGGCTTGTCCGTCGTCGTCGATCCAGACGGAGGGGTCAATGTCGTCCCAGTGCTCCTGCTGCCATACCAGCGGCTTACCCAGAGGATCCTTGAAAGGTCCGTAGGGCGAGTCTGCCACCAACACTCCGATGCCATGTCCGTGCAACGGGGCATAGAGGTAGAACTTGCCGTTGCGCTCTATCGTCTGGATGGCCCAGGCACCGTTCTCACGACTGCGCCAGGAAAACTCCTTCAAGGAGGCCACAGCGCCGTGCTCCGTCCAGTTCACCATATCGGTGGTGCTCCACAACAGCCAGTCGTACATAAAGAAACCAGCTGAATTCTTCTCGTTCTCATCGGGGATGTCCTCCGGCGAGGCATCGTGCGAGGTATAGAGGAACAGGGTGTCGCCCACTACCAACGGTGAGGGGTCGGCGGTATATTTCGTCTGGAAGAGCGGCATATTCACCTGTTCCAGTCCACGCATCTCCCACCAGTCGAAATTAAACAGTTTCGGACCCTTACGACCCTTAAACACCAGATAGAGATCTGCCGTCTCAGGCAGAGCGATGTTGGCAAGCGTACGTTTGGGCCCGTTCACGTCTGCCAGCGTAGGATAGTCCAAATCGAGGGTGATGGTCTGCCACTTCTCCCAGCCGCCGGTACCAGGCACATTCACTACACCGAGACATCTGCCGCCCACACTGTCGAGACGAATCTCAATCTGTCCGCCCCTTAAGCCAGAAGCTACACGGGCCTTGAAAACACGCGGGTATTTGTTGTCGAATGCCACATTCTGCAGTTTGATCCAGTCGCCGTTATGGATATCGGTCACATAGATCCCCACCTCGTCGTTCTGCTCTGTCTTAATACCCTTTGAAAAAGCCATCGTCTCTGCCTCCACCTTGCGGTAGGGGTCGAACTTACCCACTGGCTTCACACCCTCGTCGGTAGGCATAATCGTGGGGAAGGATCCGTCGGCATTATACTTGAACTCCTCCACAGCCACACTACGTCCGAAACCACCGCCATTGGGCAGTTTTCCCGTATGGTAGAAGAAATAGGAATGTCCCTTATAGTCTGCCACACCGCAATGGTTCGTAAACGACTTCGTGTCGCAGAGCGGCATGATTTCGCCAGCGTAGGTCCAGGGGCCTAAGGGCGACGGCGCTGTGCTATAGGAAATATGTTCAGGCACGCCACCAGCGGCATAGAGCAACTGATAAGCCTTCGAGGGGTCAACCTTATACTTCGAGCTGTCTACTTTTCTCAACCAAGGACCTTCCACATACGAGTCCTTATACTGCTTACCCTCCGTGCGCTTGTCCCTCAACGGCGAGCCGAAACCCTCCTCGGTCATGTCGAGCATACCAAGTTCTCCACTATACGAGATCATGTCTGGGTTCAGCTTCAGGTAATACACTCTGGGATTGCCCCACATCAGCCAAGCCTGTCCGTCGTCGTCAATCATCACCGTCGGGTCGATATGATCCCACGAACCGTTCTCGAACAGCGGTTTGCCGATGGCATCCTTGAAAGGACCTGTGGGTGAATCACTCACAGCCACACCGATGGCCATGCCACCTGACAGTTTAGAGTGGGCACAGATATACCAATAGAACTTTCCGTCGCGCTCGATTGTTTGTGAGGCCCATGCACGGTCGTCTGCCCAGGAAAAACTCTCCAAAGCAAGAGGTGAACCATGATCCTGCCAATTCACCATGTCCTGCGTCGAGTAGACGCGCCACTCCTGCATCCAAAAGAAGTCTGCTCCATCTTCGTCATGACCGGTATATACATACATTGTACCATCGTGCACCATCGGTGCAGGATCGCTTGTACACCATGTTTGCACAAAGGGATTTTGTGCCGAAGCCATCACGGCACCAGCAAAGAAAAGCGGTGTTATAAACAGTTTTTTCATCATTTGTACACGTTTAACGGGTGCAAAGATACAAAGTTTCCATCTATCAAACTTTTTCTCGTGTTACAAATCCTATCCAAAATGTAACACAACACAAAAAGAATGGAAACTCTGTACTATTTCTTCCAGAAACGATGCGTGATATCCTCAAACTCACCTTGGTCATTCTGACGATAGAGCCGCTGGTTGGTGGTGGGACTCTTTAAAGGACCAAGGTGACGGATAAAGGGACCTATCTTAATATAATCAAAGTCAGCTCTGTTAACAGCTGCAGAAATCACAGTCTTACCACTGTACCAAGCGACTTTAAACTGGGGGTATTCCTCATGGATATACTGTGCGAGGATATTTACGCCCTTGGGGTCACTGTCGCCACCCATGAAGGCAAGACAAGTGATATCATCACCATACTCCTCGACAAAATCATCAATAGCCTCCGTATTGAGCGGCAGGCCAACATCCTCCCAAAGATAACGACTATGACACCCGGGACAGCGACACGGGCAATTACTAATGTTAATTGCCAGTGTCACTTCGTCGGGTATCTCTTGAAACACGACATCGGAGTTTACATACTTCAGCATGTCATCCTACGGCATAGAAACGGCGTGCAGCTTCCTCCTGACGAGCCTGTGAGAAGTTCGAAACACGTTTCAGATAACCGATAATACGGGTCATATAATCAATGTTCTTCGAATGGCAGTGGGGACACTCCTTCAAATAACGCTTGTCAATATGGCCACACTCGTTACAAACCGTATTGGGAATGTTGAAAGTGAAATAATTACAGCCTTCCTTGGCAGCAACCTTCAACAGCTTGAGGTACTGATCCTTAGAGAGGTGCTCTTCCAAGTTCATGTGCAGAGCAGAACCACCTGTAAGGTGCTCGATGTAAGGTGCACCATGTAACTTGAACTTGTCAAGAATGGTCAACGAGTCATCCTCTACCACATAGAAGTAACTGTTATAACAGTCACGCGGCACGAAATAACCGTCCTCGCGATCCCACTTTGCATGCTTCACACCGACATTCTCGGCAGGAATCATCTCACAGTTGAACATCACGTCCTTTGTACGATATTGCTTATTGTACTTCTCCACAAGACCAAGGATGCCCTGTACGAAGTGCAGATAGTCATCGTTAGGAGTAATCTTCAGACCCATAAACTCAGCAGCCTCCACAAGACCATTGATACCGATGGTAAGATACTGACGTCCGATATTGATGTAACCAGCATCGAACAGTGGCAACATACCGTGCTCCTGCAATTCCTTCAGATTCTCATTGTAAGCCAGCTGCACCTTGTGGCAGAGATCTATCACCTCACCGAGATACTGCAAATAAGGCATCTTATGGTTCACGGCATACTGGATACAACGGTTTAAGTTGATCGTGAGCACACTCTTCGAACCTGTGCTGACGCCACCTGCACCAAGAGTATAGCTGAAACCATTGTCTGTAATCTCATTGCGCAGACGGCAGCAACTGGAGAGTGAATCTGCATTAGGGCTCATATAAGTAAAGAACGAATGACCCTCAGCATACATCTCTGCAGTAAACTCACCCCACTCCTTATCCTTACAGTCACCATTCTCGTCGGTGAGCAGTGCCATTGTCTCCACAGGGAAGGTCAGCAATGTCTTCGTACGCTCATTGTTAAACCACTTCATGAAGCGCTTCTGCAACCATGAGAGGCCCTCCCAGTCTGGCTTAGAACCGTCAGGGAAGTAGAAGTCGCCAAAGATTGACTCGAAGTAGTACTTGTCGTAATAGGCAATGTTCCAGAATACAGCCTGATAGTTACGTGCACCTGTAGGCTGGTTCAAGGTGTAAACGATCTGCTCGAAATAATCAGTAATCACCTTGTCGATAGTACGTTTCTTCAGTGAGAGGTCAGCCTGTTCGTCGGCACGCTTCCAATAGTCAAGACCCCACTCCTTACCGATGAAGTAGTTCATGTACATCAGGAACTCTGGTGTAGCACAGGCACCACTAAGCATCGAAGACACCATAAAGACCATATTGACGAAACCGCCGGCAAACGACTTCAAGTTTGTAGGAGCCGTAGAGTTTCCGCCGATGGCTACAGTGCCACCGATAAGCCAAGGATACATGGTGATGGAAGCGCAGTAGTTGGCCAATGAGGTTTCATCATTCTTATATATAAAATGGTGTGTAAGTTTATCGATATATTCATCGGCAAGTGGTTTGCCGTACATCTTCTTGATACGGTCTGTAAGCAGACGACGATTCAGACGGATGAAGTTCGACTTGGGCAACTCACCTATCAGCGTAGCGATGTTCTTGTGCTCGACATTAGCGTTGGCATCGTACTTCGAACCCGTAGCAGCATTTACCGACTCAGTGTACTCAGAGAGGAACATCATCTTCTCCAAAGTGTCACGGTCCTCTGAATGCAACTGACGGTAAAGGATAAATGACTTGGCCACATGGTAGTATCCCTCGCGCATCAGGGCCTCCTCCACTTGGTTCTGAATATCCTCCACTGTAATATCGTCATGCATGTCGAGATGATTGAGGATCTTCGACACAATGGCCAAATCAGCAGGTTCATGTACACTCTCAAATGCCTTGACGATAGCATTCATGATCTTGTCGAGAGAAAACTGGTCTTTCGAACCGTCTCGCTTCGTGATAGTAAAGTTTTTAATCTCCATATATATATTGTTACTAATTAAATTATTGTCTTTTCAGATATTTAGGCTCTCCCTGTTAAGGTAAAAGTTGTCCGTTTTGGAAAACTTTTTGGATTTTAGTTTTGAAAAAGTTTCCCGTTTTGGAAAACCGAATTCGGCTGCAAAGATACAAAATAATCCCAAAAGCGCAACTTTTTATTTCTTAAAATTTTTAAAAATTATCAAGAAATTGACAAGAAACACAAAGATGTTTTGATTTAGCGCTGATAAAATTTACGGTCGAGTTTGCCGTTGAATGTGCGTTTTACGGTCTCCGTCTGCTCATAAAGCGTTGGTATTTTGTATGTTTCCAGTTTGTTTTTCAAAAATTGTGCCAAAGCACGTTTATTCAGAACCCTACCATCCTTCATCACCACCAAGAGCTTCAGGGCACGACCCATGATCTTATGTTCAACAGAGATACAGATACAATCCTGAATATCCGGAAACGCCATTGCAGCGTCTTCCACCTCTGTAGGTGCGACCTTGAAGCCGCCAACATTGATGACATCGTCTTCACGTCCTGAGAGATGAAGCATACCTTTCTCGTCGATACGCCCAATATCAGAGGTATAAACCACACCATCGCGCAAGACCGTAGCCGTTCGTTCCGGATCACCCACGTAGCCACTCATCAATGTATCACCCTTACAAGCGATGTGCCCTTCAGAAGTGATAAAAACCTGTGAATGAGGCATAGGACGGCCTAAGCAACCTGCCACACATTTTCCATCGTTAAAATTATAGGTGCTGATAATACCAGTTTCCGTAGAGGCATAGGTGTTATACAGACGGCTCTTCGGTAGCAGACGGCACAGGGTTTCCATATCAGCTTGTGAGATGGCGGCAGCCCCAGTTTCGATGAAATCGATCTTTTCAGCATAAGCAGCCAGCTGTTCAGGACAGAATTGAATAAGAATGCGGATACTTGCAGGTACCAAGAAAGTAGCGACCTTGAGAGCCGGATAGTCGAAAGCCTTCCAGAAAGCATTAAGATCCATCATGCCGTCGACAAGAATCAGTGTAGCCCCAAGCATGATAACAGGATAAATCTTCGACAGACTACCAATATGGTTTAGCGGTCCGTTGACGATAAAGGCCAAATCATGCGTAAAACCCTGACCACTGATGAGGTTCTCTGCATCGGCAATGATGGTCTGATGGGAGATCATCACTCCCTTCGACTTACCCGTCGTTCCAGTGGTATATAGGATATCGGCAATATTCTCGGGGACAGAACTGGCAGAAAAATGCTGAGAGAGTTCCTGAAAAGTGTCTTCGGGGATATCCTTCTCTAACGGAACCACAACGCAGCCTGCACGATGAAGAGCGAAATAAGTGACAAGATAGTCGATGGAGCACTCGGCACGAAGGCACACGGCGGTCTGACACCTCTGCATATCCGGATCCTCTGCACGTTCGCACACGCGCACGTACAATTCCTTATATGTGCATCTCAACTCACCACAGACGATAGCCGTCTTCTGCGGATACAAACGGGCGTTCCTCTCAAGATAGTCTTCCAGGATCATATTACTGCTTCTCCGACAATTTCTGTTCAACCATGGCTACGATGCTATCAAGTGTCTTCAGGTTCTTTGGCGTGGCATCAGTCGCTTCCAGACGAATGCCAAATTCATCAGACAGCATCATCAGGATCGTAGTCACACCCAGAGAATCCAACTCACTGAACAGGAAGTCGGAATCGAAGTCCACCAACGGCAGGGCATCTTCTAGCATTGTTCTGATTTTTTCTTTCATAATCTATTCTTAATTCATTGTTTCAACATAAGTGAGATTAGGTGCAACAACCTCAGCAGCATATTGTGCCACACGACGGCGTTCCTCATCGGGCTCGATGGCGATGAAGGAAACATCTGGATGCTCCAAGGCCGTTAATAAAGATATCTCGCCCCATCCTGTGTTTTGGAGAATTACGGAATCGGAGTACACAGAGGGGGGAGTCTTTGTGTACTGCTTCAGAGCTTTATTGACAGCTGAAGATATCTCAACACCTTTATAACGATAAATATCACGCACAAGACTCACACAATCGTCCTCTCGACGTAGTCCCAAAAGCGAGGCCAATGTGAGAGGTCTTCGTCGCCAGCCATTTTTGTCTGCCACCAACCATCTGAAGATAAGCGGTGGAAAAACAAAAGCCATCAACACCACAGAGAACATACCCACAATCGTGACCTCTGCCAACGAGTGAAGAGCAGGATGACGCGCAAAGATTAATGTTCCAATGCCGATAAACATAATCAGTGCAGAGATGATAATACTAGTCTTATAAGACGAGAGCATCTTACGCCTGTGGGCAAACTCATATTGGCATCCTTCGGTCATAAAGATGGTATAATCATCACCTTGTCCAAAGATAAATGTCGCCAGAATCACATTCACCACATTAAACTGTATACCGACAAGTGCCATGATGCCCAGAATCCATATCCAGCTCACAGCCATCGGCAGGAAGGAGAGCAATGCCAATTCTATGCTACCCAGCGAGAACCATAGGAAGAAAAACACGATAAGACCACAAGCCCATCCGATATAGTTAAAATCATCAGAGAGCCGTGTGGAAATAGAAGAGTTCATACTAGCCACATCAAAAGCATAAGCACCAGAAACCGTGGATTCTATAGAGTCTATGACATGTGCCGTATGTTCCACCTGCAACACATCGACTACACTTTCCCGAGTAGCAGGAGGAGTACGAAGCAAACGGAAGAATTCATCGAAAGTTCCCTCTGCAAAACCCTCATTTTTGGCTGCCTCAACAACTTTCTGCTCTAACGTCTGACCATGTCTCGAGACAAACGACTCCCAAAGGGCGAGTCGCGTACGTCCTGGCGATACCACATATACTGTCTGCTTCGCCATCGTCTCTGGTGCCATCTGTTGAAGACTGAACATATCACGTTTTTGCTCATCGCTCATATAATTAATATGGCTCATGTCCGAATCGAATGTGGTATCCATGCTATAGTAGCCGAATACCAGCGTCAGAATGAGAGCAGGTATAACGACCCAACGGTAACGTTCCGGAGTCTGATGACTCAGACGCTCGAGAATCACAGGGACAGTTTTCTGACCCTTTCTCTGCTCACGAATCAGATGCGGCAGATAAAGTAATACAAACAATATCGTTCCGACGAGCAGGAAAGAACTGAACAGTCCTAAGTCACGTAAAGCAACAGACTTCAGGGGCACCAATGCAAGGAAAGCCCCTACGGTAGTGATATTACCTACCACCAAAGGCATGACAATCTCCCTAAGTGCAGATTTAACATCAGGCGTATGCTGCAAATGGGCTATCAGGTGCAACGGATAGTTCACGGCGATACCCAAAATCACCGAAGAGATACCAATGACGATAATTGACACGCTGTCGTGTATCAGTGCCAAAGCACCCATAGCAAAGAGCCATCCCCATGCTATCGACAAGACAATAAGCAATAGATGTTTGAATCGACGGAAGACATAAAAAAGCAGCGCAACAATCAAAAAGACCGCCAATAGGACAGACACAAGACTATCTTTCTTAATCTGATTCGAATTGCCCACAGCAATGACAGGACCTCCTGTCAGACGAATGTCAATATCTGCATACTGCGCAGTTGTCTGCTCAGCAGCATGCTTCAGGAACTTCAAAAGACGGGTATTATTCTCCGTCTCACTCGATCCGAAAGGAGACCTCAGCATGACCAGGGCGGTCTTCATATCCGGTGTGAAGATATAACCATCATAATCTTCATACATTGCCCGCGACCGTATCTGCTGCATTTTTTCCACAACAGGTGTAAAGAGGTTCAGAGGATCTCGCTGGAAGTTTTCCGAAAGCAGTCCTGCAATGGGGAACGTCAACATCTGTTTGTCCTGTGCCAGTTGTGTGGCTATATAGTTTTCATCACTCAGCAAACTATCGAAACGGGTATAGTCATCTGCTGTCAGATAATAGGGAATCTGTTCATAGGCAGACTGTGTCACCTGTGCCACCTTCTCCATATCTATCTGAGCCGTGAGATCCCTCACCATTCCTTCTTTGTCGTTAGCCTGCAATAAATCAACATATCTCTCAACGGCCTTCACTATCCTGTCGGGATCCGTCTGCGTCGTATCCCGGTACTCAAAGAGGGCAATGATCCTGTCGGCACCTGACAGTTCCTGATATATCTTCAGCGCATGGTGGTATTTATTGTTTAAGGGCAGAAAATCAGAGATATCCTCCTGATAGGTCTGACGGCACACAAGACACAGGAACAACACAGTTAGAAGAAAGAACGACAGCAGCGTCCATCTTCTGTTCCTGCCTAGGGCTTCGTATATCCTGACAATCAGATCTGCCATATTCTTGTTTCCTATCTCTTTTTCTGATCTACGGGGTTCGAATAAATACCAATGAATATCTCCCTCAGACGTTCCAGATCACAGGTTTCGTCATACTTATCCAACTTCGCCAGGTAGGTTGTAAAAGTTTGATACTGCTCATCAGTGTACATACTGCGGTACTTCGTATTACCGTATAGCAAGTCATGGGCGATATAGTTGTTGGGATAGAGTCTGTAAGCAGTATTGATCCGTTGGTCTATCAGTTGTGCCACAGCCTTGTGATACTCGTTGTTCGTCATATTCTCGAATGCCGTAAGTTCGGCAACGGAGATTGGTTCACAGAGTTCAATATGTACCTTTCCCTTTGGTTGCAGGATACCTGTAAGGATACTGTTCAGATCCTCACCAGGTTTCTTGATGTAACGGGCATATTGCGACTGATATAGTTCCAGCGCCTTTAAGATATCACACGATTCCCACTCATAGGAGATGGATACCGGTACGATATTCAAATCTGCCAAAGCTTTAATCTTATCTTTCGACTCACTCATACAGAACATCTTGATGACGCCCTGATCTGTAGCGTCGATACCGTTCTTAGTCCTTCCGTTACGTTGGGCAATCCATACTGACTGTTTCTTCTCCTTGATGACATAGCGGATATACTCCGATAGATGCATCGAGCTACGGTAAAAAGCCTTGATGTCACCACCTGGCCGCTCTACTTTGAACATCTTGTTACTCTTGCCCACATCGATGACGACAGGATTCATCATCAAATTAGCGCCAAAGGTAATCTCTGTCGTCTCAAAGCCGTTTACCACGAAATGATACTGCAGCAGACAGGCATCAAGCATGATGTCACGATGGTTAGATACAAAAAGATATTGTTTGTTTCGGTCCAGATGATCCAGTCCTGAACACGAAAACGAAGTAATGCTACGAGCGATGACCTGCTCGTTTACACGACGCATCGTATCGTGCTGGAACTCCTTAACAGTAGTAAACGAGGCAACCCTCTGACGTATTTCTTCAAGTGGTTGTCCCGGATAGACAAATGATGCCAACAACGGAAATACGTCGCTATGGGCTATACGCTGCATAGCTGCAGGAATCTCCTCTTCGTCATACGGACGTATATCGTCAAACCTTGGATCTGTTTTCATTTCCTCTTATTTATAATAATGTATGTAACCATTCCAAAAACTTCTCCTTCCACTGTCTGCACTCTTCGGAGCCTTTATCTTCGCTGACACCAAATCCATGGCCACCGGTCTGATACTGAAAATACAGATGCGGAACATTCATTGCCGTCAAAGCAGAATCCAATAAGACCGCATTGCGATAGTCTACGATAGGATCATCAATACAGTTGACGAGGAACACTGGTGGACAATCTGCAGGTACATGACGCTCCAAAGACAACTGTTCCCTCAGCACCTTATTACCTGTACGCGAATCACCCAGTAGTCCTCTGCGCGACCGTTTATGAACACAATCCTCCATCATCGTCACTACAGGATATACTGGCACAACAAAACGAGGACGGTCTTCTGTACTAAAGAACTCCGCAGCCGACATGGCCAGATGACCTCCTGCCGAGAAACCCATGACACCTATCTTATCAGCATCGACACCATATTCCAATGCATGATTCTTCACATAACGGATGGCCTGCAACATATCATCTTGAGCATCCGGGTATCTGTTACCTCTGAAAACCTTGCGGTAGTGGAAAATAAAAGCAGGTACATCTGCCGTACGATAGTCGAGCACAAACGCTGAGATACCTTGCTGTTGCAACCACCTTGCCACACCATCGCCCTCTGTCTTCGTGTCATGCCAGAAATAGCTACCCCCAGGACAGACGATAATCGCTAGATTACCACTATCCTGTGCGAGATACGGCGTCAGCATTACCTTCTCCTTACAGGATGTGCCCTCCCAGATATTCACTTGTGCCGAAGCCGTGAAAAGTGAAAAGTGGAGTATGATGAGTAGCAACAGTATTCTCATAATTTATTAATAATTGCGTTTGTACCCAAAATCGCCTCACAGGTGTTGATGGCCGTCAACGGCACACCACAGAAGCCATGTAGGTTATTGTTCTGTCCCGTGAGCAGGAGATTGCTGATCTTCGTCACCACAGGCACCTGCGACAAGGCGATGTTATTACAGTCTTTGCTGAAGCCGCAGATACTACCCTCTTTGACAGCGTAGAAGTCTCGGATGGTGAGAGGCGATGCCGTGTTCATATTCTCAATACATGACCTGAAGCCTGGATGCATCTCTTCGATGAGTGTCAGCAGGGCTTCAGCTTTTTCGGCTTTCCACTGCAGATAGTCTTCTCCCCGATGCCCCACTGTTGTGTTCTCCCACCTCTTCACCATATCAAAGGACATCGGTGCCGTCACAAGGGCTTTCCTGGTGTAACGACCTTGATTCTCCTCTGGAGGTGTCATGAAGAGGAACCCCAACGGCCATGCTTTCTCAGGATCATCAAAATGCCACACATCGGCATAGCGTGTCATATAGTATTCCGAGTGATTGATATATTCAAACGAATCCTTCTTCAGCTGGATATACAATGAGAAGGCGGAGTGTGCATTCGGAATAGACTGTAACCGTTGACGGTAAGACTTCGGCAAGGCCTTTTCATCCATCAGCGAGAACATGCTGCAGGGATGGATGTCTGATATATAATAATCCGCTTGCCACACCTTTCCACTACGTGTTCTGACGAAATCTACCTTCCTATCATTGACCTCTATCCACTGCACTCCATCATTCGCGATAACCTCTCCTCCATGATCAGTAATAACCTGCACCAAAAGATCCGCGAAATGAGAGCTGCCTCCTACAAAACGACTTGCCCCATGGATATACAAAGTACTGATGATGGCATGTATATAGGCCGGTGTCTGATGGGCACGTCCACCATAAAGTGGATTCATATAGGCAAGAATACTGCGCAGGCGTTCATCCCTTACATAGTGGGCGATGAAATCATCTGCTGACATCAGGAACTCCTCGGAATTGGCAAACAGACTCAACGTGCCGTTAGAAGGACGAAGGTTAAAGAGGTCTACACTATCCGTCATCGTCAGCACAGCACGGACATAACATTGCAGGTTTTCCCGTTCTTGTGGGAAATATCCAGCCAACGAGGCCACAAATCCCTCTTCACCTTTCGCGATGGTATAGAAAGATTGATCTTCAGCGAAGTAAAGACGGTCTGTACAGTCAGCATCGACATCTTTGATCCGGATCTTATCGACGATACCCAGATAGCGACATATCCTCCAGATATTTCCTCCCGGCTGCATACCACCAATGACGTGCATACCTGTATCGAAGACCTCTCCAAAGCGCTTGAAGGTCTGAAGTCCACCTCCTATTGTGGCGTTCTTCTCCAGAACCGTCACCTGAAGGCCCTCTTTCGCCAGAATAGCTCCCGTAAACAAGCCACCTAGTCCTGCACCTATAATCACTACCTTCTGATTCATCCTCCACTATTCATGATCCCACGATAGATTCGCTCTGCGGTTAATAACTCACTACATGTGACAATGGTCCCCACAAGGACACCCAGCATACCATGCGAATTGATATTCTGCCCAGTCTGGAAGACATTGGGTATCTTTGTCCTGTGCGGCACACGACAGGCAGCACCCATTCTGACATCCTTTGCGATGCCATACATCGAACCTCCTTCCGTTCCTGTATAGTCCAGATAAGTCAACGGCGTAGAGGTATAGAATCTTTTTATGCTGTTACGGATACCTGGCATCTGTTTCTCCAGAGTCTCTAAGAGCAGATCGGCCTTCGCCATCTTAAAGGCTTCATAATCTTCGCCTCTTCTGCCCACATGCGTACCTTTCCACTTTTCTACATCCTTCATCTGCATATAGCTCAGTATCACGCCCGTCTTAGCATATTTCGGTTGCGCCTCCTGACAGAAATGCATATACAGATAGCCCTTGGGCCATGTGGTCTCATCATAAATCTCACAATTCCAAGGGGTGTTGCCATTATAACCGTAGAAGTTATAATTCATATATGGTACCATATTCTCCTTAAACTCCATATAGACAGAGAAACCGCCTACCGTCTGCGGAATGGCATTAACACGATTGCGGAATGCTGGACGGATCATCTTGGAGTCTATCATCTCCAGCGTTCTCATGGGGTGTGTCCCTGAGATGACCACATCTGCTGGAAAGAATTCGCCATCAGTCGTCTCGACGCCGATGGCATGGGTATCATCACAGACGATGGCCTTTACCTGATGGCGTACCAGCACACGGCCGCCATAACGCTGGATGGTATGCGTCAAAGCCTCTGCCACAGTATCACTACCTCCCACAAACCGATAGGCACTCTGGTTGTAGAAGTCCATGATAAAGGCATGCGTAGAGAAAGGCGTCTTGTCTTTCTCTGCGGCATAGAGCGGCAGGTTACCCACCAGCACCTTCGCCAGTTCTGGATCGGTAATCACCTCATCGAGAACGTTGTTGATGCTCCGCAACTGATATTCGGTGTTTACGGCGATATCACTCTCCGCATATTTCAGGGAGTGGAGTGAAGAAGCGCCTGCCACCTTCTCTATCAAGTCGAAATACCGGACTAGATTATCACGCTGATGAGGGAAATATGTGGCCATCTGGTCAATAAAGCCCTCACGGCCATTGACATAACGATACTGTTTGCCATTCAGTGCGATAACCTCATAACCTTCAGGATCAAGCTGCGACAATCGGACGTGATCCCTGATCTCCAGATAGTGCATCAGACGATCCAGCGTCTGACCCTCAGAGGCACTGCCTACGAAATGCATACCTGTTTCAAAGCGTGCCCCATTTCGTGAGAAGCACTGCAGACAACCACCAATCTGGGCGCCCTGTTCCAGAACCGTTACCTCGTAACCGTTCTTTGCCAGGGTCACTCCGCAGGAGAGACCACCGAGCCCACTACCTATAATCACCACCTTAGACATCCTGCTCAATACGATTTGTGATTTGACTATATACTTCCTGATACCGCTTACGCATCGCCGAAGCCTGCGCCTTAGTATCACCCATCGCCCGTAACTCTGCCTGTGTAACGGGAGAATCTACCTGAATATAAATTGGACTCTTTCGGAGGGTATACGTCTTCTTGGGCAGTACCTTTCCTGGGCCGTAGAGGCACATAGGAAGAATGTCGACACCCAACTGTTCCGACAGATAAAAAGCCCCCTGATGGAATCGTCCAATCCTGCAATCCTTAGAACGCGTACCCTCTGGGAAGACGGCAATACTATACCCACGTTCCACCAGTGATCTCAGTTTCGGCAACAACGCATCGATGCCTTCTGCCACAGGATAATACTCCGCATGCCGGATCATGAAACCATAAAAAGGATTGTTCCACACCCAGTCGTTGGTCAGAAAAATCATCTTCGGTGAGAAGATCAGTTGACAAACCAAATCGAGATGTGACTGATGGTTACAAATGACCACATGTGGCGTATCAAAATCCACGCCATCAGCTACGCGATAGGTAAACGAAGTTCCTGGGATGCCGTGTTTGATCATCACGAACCTCGACGCTTTCCAAATGATGGTATGTATTCTCTTTCCACAGTCCACAGTCCATTTTCCTCTCAGTTTCTTCCACTTCACATACACCCATACTGCGGGAGTAATAATCAGTAGCGAGAAGACAATAAAGAAGAGCAGCGCATAATAAGTACGGATATATTTCATCAGCCACCGTGCTATCCTCAACGGCAAGCCATAAACCACAGCCAGGAAACACAGTATCGTGTTAAGAATACTGATTCTCGTGAAGTCCTTGCCTGGGCGGAAATGACTCACCCGCTGCTCTTGTGGCGGATAGTAGACATCAATGGGTATAGGAACAATCTCCACACCGTGCCACGAAGCAAATACCAACAGCTCCAGTTCTGCCTCATAACGCGAGGTAAGCAGTCGAAGACCCCGCAGCTTCTTCAGAGGATACAACCGATAACCGGTCTGTGTATCTTTCAGGTTCCTGCCCGTCTGGATATAAAACCAGAAATTAGAGAACCGATTGGCAAAGCTGCTGCCTTTGCTGCGCTGCACACCTTCCAGGTTACGATTACCGATAATCAGCGCACCCGGATGGTCCAGATTCCCCTGCAGGAACTTCCGGATATCCTCAGGGTAATGCTGGCCGTCGCCATCAAGAGTGATCGCATACGAGTAGCCCATCTCAAGGGCTTTCTCAAACCCATGTTTCAACGCACAGCCCTTGCCTCCGTTCCGCGTAGAATCTACCAAAGTGATGCCTTCGATAGCTTTTAGGATAGAACGAGTATCATCCGTCGAGCCATCGTTCACCACGATGACATCCCGACATTCATCCAACGCACCTCTCACCACAGCCTCTATCGTCCCCGCATTATTGTATGTGGGAATGACGACACATATTCCTCTGTCGTGCAGCAACGTCTTCTGTTTCTCTTTCTCGTTCACCTCTGAATATCTTGATTCACTATAATCTATAGTCTACAGTCTTCTTTCTACAGTCATCGACAACTTTGCCAGCACCTCTTCCTCCGCCGTTACCATAATCTGCGCCTTACATTCGCCCGTCTCTTCCGCAACTGAGAGTTTATCGAAGGTATAGGTCACACGAGGAGTCTTGATGGGGGATATCACCGACAGGAACTTCACGTTCTTCACCTGTCTGATCACAAAGTCATGCTGCAGATGGTCTTCCAACAGCTCTTTAGCGATCTGGATGATACACACACCTGGCGTCACAGGTTCCCCAGGGAAATGGGCCTGATAGATGAAGTGCTTTTCATCCAACAGCACCTCGTAGCGTTGTTCTGTCTTTTGGGTAATATGATATAAGCTGTCTTTCAGTGTCATAATAGGGGCGTTAGTTGATATTCTATGTGGTAACGTTCATCCTTCCAGGTGGTCTCTCCGTTCTGAAGTCCTGTCATCAGCTGTCGCAGATCCTTCTTCAGAACCTTCCGGATATACCACTTGTTCATCATCGGCATCACCGTATGCAGTTTCACCTTCTTTCTCTCCAGACGGTAGGTAAAGTCGAGAGCTGTAATGCCGAACTCATTAAACAGAGACCCATGAACAGTGTCGCCATCACGATGCAGAATGCAGATGCCACTCACATAACCTTTCTCCATCTCGATATAAGCCGTAAAACGGATGCTCTCCCCGTCAGCAGGGAAAGTGGTCTGGGCATATAGCCTACTGGTCAAGACAGACAACAGCAGACTAATGAACAGCAAACAGCTTCGCATCAAGCGTCTCATTCTGTTTCGTATTCTTGAGTTCTATAAGTGTCTTATCACCGTTTTTCTCCATCAGTTCCACTTGGGTTACCACCCCCTTTTGTTTGCTGAAGTGGAGAATGATCTTCTGAAACATCCCTTTCATGTCTTTACGCTGGGGAATCAGTGTCGCAATCCATTCTGTGGAGGTCGTTGTAAACGACGTCTTAAAGCTCTTATCATCCGTAAGACAGTTACCCACTACACTGTTCATCATGATACGTGCAATCTCCTTGAACACCTTGTTCTGATTCACGTCGATGACGTCATTCCGCTTTTGGTTCTTCAACAGCACCTTATCAGCGTTCAGGATAAACGTATAAGCATAAGGACTCACGTACTCCCAACGCAGTTTGTCGCTCTTCTGATAGTACATCTTACCCTTCGACACCAACTTGTCATTCAACATCTTCAGATGTTTCGTCTGCACAAAGTCACACTGCATCGTCTTGATTCCCGATGCCGTCTGATTAATCTTCTGCTTGATCTCATCCGTATTAATACGTGTCTGTCCAAACATCGGCAACAGCGCCATACAAAACACGAGGATAACGTATATTCTCTTCATCATTTTGCAATTAAAAAACAACCTACGACGATACAGGCCACGCCCATCCACTTGATCATCGACACCTCCTCGTGGAAGAAGAGGATCGCAGCCAGCATTCCGAACACATAACTCAGACTGACCATCGGATAGGCCATACTGAAAGGGAAGTACTTCACGATATACATCCACAACAACGAAGCCAGCGCAAAGAAGAGTCCACAGGCCGCAAACTGCCAGTTCGTCAGCAGACTACCCCAGAACTCCCTGTTCCATCCGAAGGCGGGCAGTCGCATCAGGGCCAGCTTCAGGAACACCTGTCCTCCACAGAGCAGAACGCTCTGTAATATGGCATAAGGTATTATTTTCCACATGTCAGTACCATTGCTATTGAGTGAATATTATAATCCGCAGCAGGGTCATCATACTTCTCCATTCTCCTGAGGAGCGAATTCCAGAAAGGAGTCAGTTCTTCGTGCAGTCCTACGAGCACCGTCTTGGCTTTTCCTGTTGCCAGCAATATCTGTGCATCACGCAGGGCCCACTCCAACGATTTCTTCTCTTGAGTATAGGTCGCATTATAACCGTGACAATGGGTGCGGATGGCGATATTGCTGCCGATCGTGTTGTGCGTACTCTGCATAAACCAGGTAGGCGACAACATCTGCTCACCATTTTCCGAGAGTTGTCGGAGCAGGTTTTCGCTGAACTCCAGGCATCCCAGCGATGTCGCCGTGATGATAGCATCAGGAGTCTCTATACCCGCCTGCTTCAAAGCCTTCAAAGAGGAGAGCAACGAACTCTTCATGATCTTACCCATGCGTCGTGCCTCCAACGGCTTGACGAACTCACGGATCTCGGAGAGTTGGTCTTCGGAGGTAATCTCCACACGAGAGAGTTCTTTGATCGGGAAGTGAGAAATATCTGAGGCAGAATCTGTGGCAGGGGTATCCTTACTCGTCGAAAAGACCAGAGAGGAATCATTTCCTCCGAAGCCGAAGGAATTACACATGACATGCTCCACCTTGCAGTTCGTCTCTCCCATCGTAGGTGTAATACCTTCAGCCATCTGATGCTGCCAGCCCAGATTTGCCGGCACGAAATGGTGCTGCATCGCCAACAGACAGATCACGGACTCAATACTTCCTGAGGCACTGGTAGTATGACCTGTAAACGACTTCGTACTCGATACCCTAGGCATCCTGTCTTCGAAAATACGTTTCAAGGCAGCACTCTCACTCGCATCGTTATTAGGTGTTCCCGTTCCGTGGGCATTCACATAGTCTATCTGTGAGGGTGACAGTTGTGCCATCTCCAGTGCTTCCTTCATGGCTAGGTAAGCGCCCTCACCGTTTTCTGAAGAAGCCGTCTGGTGGAAAGCGTCACAGGCATTGCCATAGCCCGAGAGCCAGGCATGGATCTCTGCACCCCGCTGACGGGCGTGCTCTTCCGATTCCATCACCACGAAGGCAGCGCCCTCACCCAGGTTCAGTCCTGCACGTCCTTCGTCGAAAGGCCTGCAGCGTTGCTCATCGAGGATCATCAGCGCGTGGAAACCGTTCAGATGGAACCGTGTCAGTGCCTCCGTACCTCCTGCTACCACCACGTCTGCCTGTCCTGTCTTTATGAGATTTGCACCCAATATCAGGGCGTTGGCAGCAGAGCTACAGGCCGTAGAGAGAGTTGCACAGTCCGCAAAACCCATCATCTCTGCCATCTGTTTGGTATTACTACCACAGTCGTGTATCCGCAGACAGTCCAGATGGTCGTCACTCTCCTCAAAACTGTCGAAGTATTCCTCTGTCAGATCCATGCCTCCCACCGTCGTTCCTGACACCAAGATCACCTTTTCTGACTTAGGCATAGCGGGAGCAGACTGTCCACTATCCTCTATCGCCTGCCGTATGGCTATCAGTCCCATCAGCGATGAACGACTCATAAGCACCTCTGGACCGATGCCCAGCATCTGGCGCATCTCGTCATTTGAGAGGTCTACCTCGCCAACAGGCAATTCATGATGCGATGAACGCAGATGCTTCATCTCTCCGATACCCGTTCTGCCCTCCTGCAACGACTTCAGCACCGAAGCCTTGTCGCAGCCGATGGCAGAGACGATACCCTCACCTGTAATAACTACATTCTTCACTTCTTACGATTCTTGCTCACGTAATCAGCTATCGTAGCCACACTCTTGAAGATGGCCTTTCCCTCAGCGGGGTTGGCGAGTTTGATGCCATAGTTCTTCTCCAGAAGCACAATGAGTTCCAGTGCATCGATGGAGTCAAGACCTAATCCCTCTCCAAACAAGGGAGCATCGTCTTCTATTTCCTCGGGTGTCATCTCCTCGAGGTTCAACGCCTCGATAATCTTCTTTTTTAGTTCAATAATCAATTCTTCCATATAATCAGTCTTTTTATCTGTCCAAATTAAATATCTATAATCTATAGTCTAAATTTCTATAGTCTTCAATTCTGCTTCAAAATGATCGTCATCCTCAGCGTCAATCCAGCCACAGAGTATCCGTCTTGTCCCAGGGTCAGCAAACGAGGCCTCGATCATCTTTTCCATCATCTGCTCGTCTTTTTCTTGCAGGATATAGAACGAAGTCTCGCCCTGAATATGATGTCGGATCGCTATCTCGCCTGTCACAATATTCGGCAACGTATAGACAAAAGCCGAAGGACTGGGGAAGTAGTTGTCCGGATCAGCGATAGAGGTCTGATAGTTCTTGTCGGCCTGAATCGACGAAGAGTGGTTGAAGAGAATAATAGCCGTCTCATCCTCCCGCTCATCACACCTCCTCAGGAGCAGTTCACTGGCTACAAAACCCAGCCTGCAGAGCACGTCCATCTTATAGTATTTGGGATAGTCGCCGATATACCGTTTGTAGACCTCCGTCAGCAGCGCCCCTCCTTTTTCTTGAAGTTCCAAGGGCTTTCCGTCTATCGTCACACTCTCAGAGGTAATCTTCAGCGAAGAGAGAGGAGTGAAGAGTGAAAAGTTCCCATCAGCAGGGTAATCACAATTCCTCATTCCTAATTCCTCATTCCTAATTTTGGAAGCCATGATCGCCGCATTACCACCTCCGAAGCCGGAGATCATCTTTACGAAACGATCTTTATCGGTAGTTTGATTTTCCGATGACAGGAGGATCTTCCCAGAAACTCCCCGTTCCTCAAAACCTTTCGTTCCCAATACCGTATGGTCATCGAGTGCAGCCATCGTGATGATGGTCTCCAGGATACCGGCAGCACCCAACGTATGTCCGAAATAGCCTTTCAACGAGTTCACAGGAACCGTATTCAATCCAGCCCGTTCTATGGCCACCGACTCCATCTGATCGTTAAACATCGTGGCTGTACCGTGGGCATTGATCTGCGCCAGACTGTCCTTTACCGCTTCGGCACCGATAGCTTCGAGAGCCAATCGTGCACCTTCACCATCCTTCGAGGGCGAACTGATATGAAAGGCGTCATTCCTGATCGCACCTGCTTCAATCGCCCACTGTCCACTGTCAACCGTCAAAATCATCGTTGCTGCAGCCTCACCCAGGTTCAGTCCCAGACGTTCCATATCGAAAGGCCTGCAGGGTTCTTCGGAAACAGCTTTCAACGACTGGAACCCAGAGACGGTAAACTCACTCAGCACGTCTGCGCCACAGACGATAGCATAGTCATAGTCCCTATGTTCCAACAACCGCTGTGCCAGGATGATGGCCGCAACACCAGAGATACAGGCATTACAGACCACTATCGGTTCCGTAACGACACCCAGCTCCTCTGCTATGCTCTTCGCAGCATGTGCAGGTCCAGGATCCTCGTTACCCTGTGACAACACCTCAATGTTCGCCTTCGTGGTACTCAGGATCAGCACGACATTGTCTTTGCCAGGATCAATACCCGCCTCCTGTATCGCACACTTTGCTGACTTCACCGCCATCGCCTCGAATCGGGTAAGACCCTCGCTTCTCACAATAGGGACGGTCCCTTTTGTGAGATTGACGCTACGGCCAGCCTTCACAGCCTCATAGTTCTGGGCTGTAGTCTCACCAAGCGGCGACAAGATATTATCTGCAATCTTATATATCATATTTGCGCTTCCATTCCAGATAGAACTCCGGATTCTCCCACACGAGGTTATACTTCATATCCATAAACACCTGTACGGAATGGCCTGTAGCGATCAGGCTCTCATCTTCCGTGTCGTAGATCTCGTAGTCAAACACGATCTTCGCGGCCTCCGTAGGTCGGTAGATGATGTCTATCCTGGGTTTCATACCATAACGGATAGGCTTTTTATAGTGGATGGTCTGTTCGACGATAGGTGCGAAATAGCCGTGATCCAAATAACCCATGTAGCTCAGGCCGTACTTCGCCCCGAAGGCCTCACGGGCATCCTCAAAATACAGGGCGTAGGCGCCGTGCCACACCACCTGCATCATATCCACTTCACTGAATCGTATCTCTATCTCCTTCGAAGCCTTCAATTCCATCATTTCAATGCGATTTTCATTTCCGTTGTTACCAGCGTCTCACCCTCACAGGTCACCGTGGCTTTTGCCAGCGTCATACCAAAGACCTCTTCCACCACTTCCACCTTCGTCGTGATGGTCTGTCCCACTTGCGGCAGCGACAGGATCTCCAGGTTCCTCACGGCACCGATAAATCCGATCTGAATACCCTTCTGCAGGATATACTTGTTCACGAATCCTATCCTCGCCGCACAGGTCTGTGCGATATTCTCTATCAGTCCCGAGGCACTCAGATAACCTTCGTCCACGAAGATGTTCTCCGCCTTGACCAGGGTTTCTGTAGCGAAACTCTTCTCATCGATCTGTATCAGACAGCCCACCATGACAAAGGGCTCCTGCTGTGGCAGTAGCGTGTGGATGTCAATCCCCCTCAGGAATGCTTCTGTTGGCTGTTTGAAATCACTCTTCACTATTCACTATTCACTTTTCATTTTCCCCAAAATGGGAAATAGTTATACCATTGTGTCGGATAGTATCTGACGATACGCTCCACTTCTGCGGCATACTGCGTCGACAGCTGTTCTACCTGCGTATTGCGGGGTGCATCTTTGTCGTAGCTCAGTGGGGTGACGAAGATCTTGTATCTCCGTGTAGCCACCTTCACCACATGTACCACGATGGCCTCCAGTCCTCGTGTAGCGATAACTTTAAACGGTCCCATCGGCAGCCGCGCCTCATGGCCCAGCAACTTCACCGTAACCGCTTTCGACGACCCCCAGATTCTGTCACCAGGGATACTGACGATCTGACCGTTGCTCAGCGCACTATCGAGTTCGAAGAGGTGACTCATATCCTCACGGATGGGGATCATCCGGATGTTCGTATGTTCAAACATCTTCATCCGATTCTCCATCACTGAGGCCTTTTCGCCGAAGAAGACGAGGGCATTAAACTTCTTGTCCTTCGCCACCAGCGAGTAGCCCGCAATCTCATAGTTGCCCACATGCGAACTCAGCTGCACAAATCCCTCAGGTTTCGTCGCCAAGGTCTGGAAGTGCTCATAGCCTTCGATGTCGATGTCGAACGTCTTGCCGGCATACATCGCAAACTTGTCGATGATGGCCTGCGCAAACATCCCATGCTGCAGATAGGTCTTCCAGAATGCAACGAGGGGAGACAGTCCGAACCGTTCACGGAAATAGCGGTAGATAAACTTGTATCCAGGCCGGAGCAGACAGGGTGGCACAACAAACACGTATGCGAAGACATAGATGAATCTGACATCTATTCTTCGCAACAGTCCTATCAGCCAACGGTGCATCAGCCCGTTACCATAGGTTGTGCCGTCCCACTGTTTCTCAGCACTCACTATTCACTATTAACTATTCACTTTCCCTTCGATATAGTCACAGAACTGGCTCAGCGTCGTGACGCCCTGCATCTCCTCGGGCTTGATCTTAAAGCCGAAGTTCTTCTCTACAATCACTACGATGTCTACGAAGTCCAGGCTGTCAATGCCCATATCGTCCTTCAATTTCGCATCGTCAAAAATCTTCTCCTCGTCAATCTCGAGGTCATCGATGAGGAACGCCCTCACCTTCTCTTCAATTTCTTTTCTTTCCATTTTATTGTTTATTATTTAATTGTCTATTTGTCTAATCGTCTGCAGCGGCAGCAAATTCTTCACTCTTCACTTTTCACTATTCACTATTCACTTTTCACTATTCACTTTTCACTACAATTATACTGTGTCCCTGACCCAGGTGGTCGTAGATCTGCTCGATCTCCAGTCCTGACTCATGGATACACTGTGTCATATCCTCGGTGTTGTACATCTTCGAGTTGCCGTTGGCGATGGCGGTGAAATAGAGACTGGTCATCGTCAGACAGAAGGCTGCAGGCTCGAAACGCTGACGGTCCCAGAGTGTCTCCATGATGTAGATCCTTGTCTCTGGGGTCATGGCGGCCTTTGCCCGCTTCAAGATACCCACGATCTGTTCCATCGAGAAACAGTCCAGGAACTGACTCATCCAGATGGCGTCAAGTCCACCCTCGCGTTGAGGAAACATCGCCGTCTCATCCAGCAGGTTAATGCCATAACCACCGATTCGCTCAGCCCCAGGCTTGCCCTTGACATTCTCCTGCATCATGCCGATCTGCTGCGGCAGGTCGAGGATGGTCACCTCCACCTCAGGATCGTAGCCGACACACTGCAGCGCCCACTTTCCCGTATTGCCACCCACATCGTAGAGTGACTTCACATGACGTTCATCAAAGATGATCTTCAGGGCCTCAGGAAACGATGAGTCACTATAGAAATGATCAAAGCCGAACCAGCTCTTCTGCACCTGCGGGGGCAGACTGGAGAGGCCTTCATACACCGTAGGCCAGTCTCCGAAATGTCGCAGTCCTTCAGGTTTGCCGTTCTTCAACGACTCCTCCAGATGGAACCAACCTTCGTAGTTCACATCGTGGTTGAAGTCGATATTCACCCTCGTGGCGGGGTCGTTCAACAGAAACCAGCCTGTCTTCGACAGCGAGAAACGGTCCGTCTCTGGGTCTACCAATATCGTTCCGATACAGAGCGAGGCTTCCAGGAGACACTTCACGGCATAGTCCGACAGACCCGTCTGAGCCACAATCTCCTGTCGTGTCAATCCCTTGTCAGCATCCCTCAACAGGTCGAGGATGCCCCATTTCACCATCAGTCTCGACGCCTGGAACACCACGGGTCCCCAGGCAATGAACTCCGCCAGCCGCTGTGCTTCTCTGGCTGTCAGATGTTCTTCAGTATACGCCTTCTGTAAGGCTGGTGCCAGTATCACTTTGTCTCTGCTTTTACAAAATCTAAAACTTCTTTGGCCACCGTTTTAAAGAGAAGTGCCATACGACGACCAAAGGTGGGGAGTTTCATGTCCATAGTCCGCTGTGACATTCCACGGAGGTCATTGATGTCGAGTGTGCAAATAGTCTTGCCAGAAGCATCCTTGACATCAAGTGTACCACGTATGATAGCACCACCAGCCTTCTTGCCGAAGCCCCATACTGCTGCGCTACCACTACCAAAGTCGATATAATCGATATTCACGATGACTTGGTAGTCACCACTAGTGCCGTCCACCATCTTTAAACAGTTCTTGCCCTCGTTCCAACGCTCAATGAAGAACGCCCGGCATTCCGGCACATGCTTCGACTCCCAATTCTCGGCTGTCACGGGGTCTGTCTCTTCCAGATGAGTCCGCATCAGTTTGTCAGTCAGCTCATTTTTGCTGAGATTCGCAATCTTAGCCTTTGAGAAATCCAGCTTCAGCGTGGCTGTCTTGCCACTCTGTACGAATACGTTCACATCGCCACTCTTCACGGCAACAGCCGACTTGGCATTCGCTGTTACTGCCATCATCATCAGGAGTAGCGTCATCATCATTAACTTTTTCATAAGCATCTGAATTTATTATTTTACTTTTTTTATGACCAGTGCCGAGTTCGTGCCACCGAAGCCGAAGCTGTTGCTCAGCACGGTGTTCACCTCCATGTCAACGGTCTTCGCCGTCAGGTTCAGCTTCTCCGAATACTCATCGGGATTCTCGAAGTTGATGTTCGGTGCCACGAAGTTGTTCTGCATCATCAGGATGCTGTACACGATCTCCGAGGCGCCTGCCATCCAGCACTCATGACCCGTCATCGACTTGGTCGAGCTGATCAGTGCGCGCTGTCCTGCAAACATCCTGCCCAGCGCCATCGCCTCATACATGTCACCCTGCGGTGTCGAGGTGGCGTGGGCGTTAATATAGTCGATGTCGTCGAGTTCCACACCAGCATCCTTGATGGCCCGTGTCATCGCAATCACACTACCGTTGTCGCTGGGTTCCGAGATGCCACCACCGTTGCTCGAGAAACCATAGCCCACCACCTCCGCGAGTATCGTGGCTCCACGGGCGATGGCGTGGTCGTAGTCCTCTAGCACGAGCGCTGCAGCGCCACCACTGGGAATCAGTCCGTCGCGGTCCTTATCGAAAGGTCTGCTGGCCTTCGTGGGTTCGTCCATCCTTACCGAGAAGGCGTTGAGCGCGTCGAACGAGGCCATCGAGTAGTAGTTCGTCTCCTGGGCGCCGCCGCAGAGCACCATATCCTGCAGTCCCTGACGGATGAGCATATAGCCCAGTCCTATCGAGTGACTACCACTCGCACAGGCGGCACTGATGGTGAAGTTCACGCCACGGAGATGGAAGATGGTACTCATGTTCATATTCACCGTCGAGTTCATCGACTGGAAGATGAGGCCGTAGCCCAGCATCGCCGAGTCGTGCTTCTCGTCCATGATCTTCGACGACTCGATGACGGGCTTGGCCGACGAGTCGTTGCCGAAGATACATCCCACCTCGTTCTGTCTGAGGTATTCATCCGTGATCTGTGCCTGTTCGAAAGCCTGTCGCGAGGCCATGTAGGCGTACTGTGCTTCTTCGCTCATGCCGGCACGCGTATGACGGTCCAGCATCTGTTTGGTGATCACCGGTGTCTCCACGATACCCGTCAGTCCTGAGCGGTAACCGTAGGTCAGTCGGTCTTTATCCAGTCCGATACCTGATTTCCCTTGATACAATGACTCTTTCACGGTCGCCAGATCCGTACCCAGACACGACCATATTCCCATTCCTGTTATTACAACTCTTCTCATGTGTATAAGCCTCCATTAATGTTGATCACTTCGCCCGTGATGTATGCCGCCTCGTCGCTCACGAGGAAGCCCACGAGCGCTGCCACCTCCTCAGGTTTGCCGAAGCGTCCTGCGGGCACCAGCTTCTTCAGCTCGTCCTGCGGCAGGTCCTTCGTCATGTCGGTCTCGATGAATCCCGGTGCGATGGCGTTCACCGTCACGTCGCGTGGTGCCACCTCCTGTGCCAATGCCTTTGTGGCACCGATGAGTGCGGCCTTTGCAGCGCTGTAGTTGGCCTGTCCCGGCAGACCCTTCACCCCTGAGAGCGAGGCCACGTTCACGATACGACCTGTGCGCTTACGGGGCATCATGTGCTTCAGCAACCTACGGGTGATGTAGAAGAAGCCGTTCATCGTGGTGTCCATCACACTGTGCCATTCTTCGTCCGACATCATGAACATCACGTTGTCGCGACGGATGCCGGCATTGTTCACCAGCACGCCGATATAGTCGTCAGGATGGGCATCCTCCCAACGGTCCAGGGCGGCCTCTGTCTCCTGCGGTTTCGAGGTGTCGAAGGGCAGCAGCTCTGCCGTTCCCCCTTGTGCGGTGATCTCGTCAGCCACAGCCTGTGCGGCCTCAGCATTCTTCAAGTAATTGATGATGACGGGCGTTCCTTTAGCGGCCAGATGCAGGGCAATGGCCTTGCCGATGCCTCTGGAAGCCCCTGTGATCAAAGCATATTTCATGTTTTAACGTAATCCTTTTTTTGGTACTGCAATGCTACTTTTTTCAAATTGCGGCTGCAAAGGTACTCATTTTTTCCTAATCTCACAAACATTTTCTTTAGAAAATGCCCTTAGGCTTGTACTGCACAGCGAGCATCGTGAGGTCGTCGCTCTGTTCGGCATCGCCTACGAAGTCACGCACTGCTTCCAGCATCTTCTGGATGAACGGCTGGGTCTGATGCTGACAGGCGGCGAGCTGACGGGTGGCGATCTCATGGATGCGCTCATCGCCGAACTGGTCGTGGACGGCATTCTCAGCCTCCGTCAGACCGTCGGTAAAGAGGAAGATGGTGGTCTGCGGGTCGATATCCGTCTCCTGGGCCTCGAACTGGTATTCAGCCATCACACCCAGGGGCAGATTCGGCTGACAGGGCAGGATACCCACGTCGCGACCTACGAGCAGCGGTGCATCATGGCCAGCATTGCAATAGCGCAGATGGCCTGTGGCGAGGTCGAGCACACCCGTGAAGAGGGTGACGAACATATTGGTCTCGTTACCGTCGGCCAGGGCATTGTTGAGCGCGTAGGCGATGAGTTCGGGCTGTGCCACATGGGCAGAGATATTGCGGAACAGCGAACGGGTGACGGCCATGAACAATGAGGCCGGAACGCCCTTGCCTGACACGTCGCCGATGCAGAAGAACAGCTGGTTGTCGTGGACGTAGAAGTCGAAGAGGTCACCACCGACGGCCCTGGCGGGCTTCAGCGAGCCATAGATGTCGATGTCGTCGCGCTCAGGATAAGGCGGGAAGATCTTGGGCAACATCGCCATCTGGATGTCGTGGGCAATCTTCAACTCACTCTCCATCGTGGCCTTCATGGCGGTGGTATCCTGCAGCTCTCTGACATAGCGCGTCAGCGAGTGCTGCATGTTGTCGAACGAGTCGCGCAGCTGGTGGATCTCGTCACGACTTTGGATGTCGGGCAGACGGACGTCGAAGTTGCCCTTTGCCACCTCATCGGCAGAGGCTGCAAGTTGTTTCAGGGGCTTTGAGCTCTTCTTGATGCCTCTGCGACCTGCGAAGAAGATGACGAGCAGTCCCAACAGGATGAAGAACAACAGTATGCCGGCGAGGACATAGCCTCCAAGATCGATATAATAATGGGTAAAGGCCAGTACCAGCGTCCAGGACGTATGCCTGATGGCTTGGTAGGTGATGACGACATCCTCGCCCTCAAGTTTGAAACCACTGCCGAGTTCAGTGTAGGTCAGCGTATTGGCACTATCTTCATGTCTGTCTGCCAGAACGCCTTTAGCCACGGAGTCGTCCGAAGGGTCGTCGGTGGCCTTGGTGATGTCGAAGATGGTCTTGCGCACCACGCGGTTCATGTCCGGATGGGCCAGATAGGTGCCTGCCGAGTCGATGAGGAAGAAGTAGACATCGTGCTTCGGCGACCACTTCTCTGGGCCGTCCTTGATGGAATGACCTGACATTGCGGCCTTGGCGAGCACGTTTAGCGACAGGTCGACACCCAGCACGGCCACCGTACTATCGCGCTCGTCGCGGATGGGCAACAGATAAGCCACCAGCGGTGTCTTCTGGTCCTGACCGTCGAAGAAGGGCTTCGACCAATAGCCTTTCTTGGCCTTCAGGGCCTCCTGGAACCATTCTTGCTGCAGGTAGTCCTGCTGCTGACCGCCGACGGACTGCGTCACCACGATGCTGTCGCTGTCGCGGCGCTGGGCATACGGACAGAACCAGCGGCCTTTCTTGGGATAGTAGTTCTCGCGGAAGCTGATGCCGCAACTGCGGATATTGGGATTCAGTTCCACCATGCGCTGCATGATACGCTGCAGGCGGTCGGGATTCTGAAGGCTGTTCTCGATGTCGGGTACGGTATTGACGGTAGCCACGTAGACCTCCGCCAGCGCCTTTTCCACGCTCTTCACCCTATAGTCTATCTCTCTGTCGCAGAGAATGCCGACGCAGGTAAACGCAATCATCCAGCCGATGAAGACGACGATGGCAGAAACGATAGCCATCACGATGAACTGCACCAGCATAATCCGCCGCGTCAGCCGCTTGGCAAACGAGCGGGGATAAGGCCCCTTATCCTTTTTCTTCCAGAAACTCATATCAGTTCATCTTGATGCACATTTTCGTGAGGTCGTCGCTGGGTTCGGCTCCGCCAACAAACTCTTCGACGGCCTTATGGATGGCTTCATCGGCCAGTGTCTGGAGCTTTGGGGGGAGCGTTTCCTCAGCCGTAAGAGGTATGCCACCTGTTGTCAACAACAGGAGCGCCAGGAATAAATAACGGACGATTTTATGCATAAGGCGTCGGTGTTATCGTAGGAATGTTGATCTTTTCTCGCTGCAAATTTACGAAATAATTATAAAACAGCCAAGAAAATGGCAAAAAACTGTATGTAAAAGGGGTCATATTGCAAATTTTTCGTAACTTTGCACAAAGAAAGATTTATCTGTTGGTCGCATGACTTTATTAAGACAATATGAAGATTTTTGCCATCGGCATGAACTATGCCGCACATAACCAGGAGTTACACGGGACGCTGAAAAGACCCGATGAACCCGTCATCTTTACAAAGGCTGACTCAGCGATACTGAATCAGGGAAAGCCCTTCTTTATCCCAGACCACCTGGGACGTATCGACTACGAGACAGAGGTGGTGGTGAGGATCTGCCGTCTGGGGAAGAACATCCCAGAGCGCTTTGCCCACCGCTATTACGATGCCCTCACCATCGGCATCGACTTCACGGCCCGCGACCTGCAGAAAAAGGCCTCAGAGGCAGGACAACCCTGGACCATCTGCAAGGGTTTCGACGGATCGGCAGCCATCGGTGAATGGGTGCCGAAAGAGAAGTTCCTGGATATCCAACGCATACACTTCCATCTGGACATCAACGGACAGACGGTACAGGAGGGCCGCACTTCGGACATGCTCTACAAGGTGGACGAGATCATCGCCTATATCTCACAGTTCTTCACGCTGAAAACTGGCGACCTGCTCTATACCGGTACTCCTGCAGGAGTAGGGCCTGTACACATCGACGACCATCTGGAAGGATGGCTCGAAGAACGCAAGGTACTGGAGTTTAATTGCAAGTAAGGCAATAAAACAGCCCGTTTTTCCGTTATTATAGCAATGGAAAGACTCCAAAGACTTCTGACGGTCATGGTGGTTTTGTTCCTTTGCATGACGGCAAAGGCTCAAGACACGCGGTATGCCGAGCATTCGGTACTACGCGAAGGGTCGTGGGCAAAAGTCCGCATCCCCAAGAGCGGCGTCTATCAGCTCACCAACAGTCTGATACGCAGTTGCGGCTTCTCAGACCTGAAGAAGGTGAAGATCTACGGCTATGGCGGTGCCCTACAGCCAGAGAGTCTGACGGGTGAATACCTGACGGCTACAGATGACCTGAAAGAAGTGCCTACCTGTACGGTGGGCGACAAACGGCTCTTTTATGGTACAGGGCCTGTGACGTGGGAGAATGCCACAGCCACCAGCCGTATCCGCAACAGTTATTCAGACTACGGCTATTACTTCCTGACGGAGAACGATGCCGAGCCGCTGACGCTGAGTGAGGCAGACTTCAAGAGCACCTACTACCCTGCTGCCGATGACTACCACACCCTTTACGAAGTCGATGACTACGCTTGGTTCCATGGTGGCAGACAACTCTTCGACCAAGCCCTCTACACCATCGGCACGCCTAAGAGCTATACCCTCAGCGGTACAGGCGACAGCGGCACCCTCACCGTAGCCCTGAGCTACGACGGCAGTTTCGATGCCACTGTGGCCGTGAATGACTCTACCGTAGGAACCATCCAAGTAAAGACCAACTTCAACCAGTATACGAAAGCAGACGTGCAGTTGTGGACCTACGAACTGAAAGGTATGGTGAACAGTCAGAATACCATCAAGATCACCCAGACCTCAGGCGAGAACCTGCGTCTGGACTATCTCGCACTGACATGTACACAACCCAAGGCGTGGCCAGACCTCGCCACCAGCAGCTTCGATGCCCCTGAGTACATCTACCGCATCACCAATCAGGACCATCACGCCGATGAAGGCGTGGATATGGTCATCATCATCCCCACCTCACAGAAATGGCTCTCGGAGGCAGAACGCATCAAGGCGCTGCATGAGCAAAAAGACGGGATGACGGTGAGGATCGTACCTGCAGACGAGTTGTTTAATGAGTTCTCCAGCGGTACCCCCGATGCCAATGCGTACAGACGCTATCTGAAGATGATGTACGACCGTGGGCAGAGTGCACACTATCTGTTGCTCTTCGGTGACGGTGCCTGGGACAACCGTATGCGCATCCAAGACTGGAAGAACTACAGTCCTGACGACTTCCTGCTCTGCTACGAGAGCGAGAACTCGTTCAGTGAAATCAACTGCTACGTCAGCGACGACTACTTTTGTCTGCTCGACGATGAAGAACAGATCCAAGAAGGGAAAGGCGGCAGCTTATCGTATAAAGGCAAACCTGATGTGGCTGTGGGCCGTCTCTCTGCCCGTACCCTCGAAGAGGCGAAGATCCTGACAGACAAGGTGATCAGCTACGCCAACAACGAATATGCCGGCAAATGGCAGAATACCCTTTGTTTCATGGGCGACGACGGCAACAGCAACTCACACATGATCACTGCCGACAGAGTGGCCAAGATGGTACAGAACAACTACTCCGGCTATATGGTGAAGAAGGTCTACTGGGATGCCTACACCCGTCAGACCTCTTCGACAGGTAACACCTATCCTGATGCCACAAACCTCATCAAGACCCAGATGAAGGAAGGTGCGCTGCTGATGAACTACAGCGGACACGGTGCTGCCTATGGCATCTCGCATGAGTTCGTTTTGAAACTCGCCGACTTCGCAGAGGCCACCTCTCTACGTCTGCCCCTGTGGCTCACGGCATCGTGCGACATCATGCCCTTTGACGGACAAGAGGATAACATCGGCGAGACGGCCATGATGAATAAGAAAGGAGGTGCCATCGCCTTCTTCGGCACGACACGAACCGTCTATGCCGACAAGAACGAAGCCATGAACCTCGCCTTCACCAGATACGTGCTGGGAACAACCAATGGCAAGCGCAACACCATCGGCGAGGCTGCGCGACTGGCAAAGTGTGAACTGGTAGACAACAAAAGCGACCTGACACCCAACAAGCTGCAATACACATTGCTGGGTGATCCTGCCCTGACGCTGGCAGCACCTACACAGCAGATTGTCATCGATGAGATCGACGGACAGCCTGTAACCGACGGTGAGACCCTGCAACTGGCGGCAGGTTCCGTCGCTAAGGTCACTGGACATATCGTCAGCGGAGAGGATATTGACGACAGCTTCGACGGTGTCATATCAGCCACCATCCGTGATGCTGAGGAGACCATCGTCTGTAAACTCAACGACACCAGCGAAGCCGACACCCCCTTTACCTTCAAAGACCGCACGAAGACCCTCTATAACGGCTCTGACAGTGTACGTAGCGGTGTCTTCACCCTCACCTTCGCCGTTCCCAAGGATATCAGCTATACCGATAACCCTGGTCTGATGACCCTATATGCGGTAGATTATAATAAGGTACGCGAGGCACACGGCGAGAACGAAAGCGTCATCTTCAACGGCAGCAACATCACCAAGAAAGACTCCATCGGTCCGAGCATCTACTGCTATCTTAACAGCAAGTCGTTTACGAATGGCGGCAAGGTGCATACCACCCCCTACTTCGTGGCAGAACTCTACGATGACGACGGCATCAACGCCTCAGGCAGCAGCATCGGACACGACCTGGAACTGATCATCGACGGAGAGATGTCGAAGACCTACAATCTGAACAACTATTTCTCGTATGAGTTCGGCGACTACAGGAACGGTACGATCGGCTTCAGCATCCCTAAGCTCGACTACGGCAAGCATAAGCTGCTGTTCCGTGCGTGGGACGTGTTGAACAACTCCTCGACGGCAGAGCTCGACTTCGAAGTGGTGAAGGGTCTGGAGCCCAATTGTCTGGACGTCACCTGCAAGCACAACTCCACCACCGACGGCATCAGCTTCGTCATCACCCACGACCGTGCTGGCTGTGAGATCAACGTACAGCTGGACATCTACGATATGTCTGGACGACAGTTATGGCGATATAAGGAGTCTGGTGTACCTTCTGACGACACCTATACCCTGGACTGGAACCTCGGCATCGACGGTGGACGACACCTGCCCACAGGTGTGTATCTCTTCCGCGTCAGCATCAGCAGCGACGGTAGCAGCCAGTCGTCGAAAGCTAAAAAAATAATCATTACAGGCAATAATTAAACACAATATAACGTTATATTCGATGATGAAAAGATTTTGTAACATACGGATGATGAGGGTGATAGCGATACTATTCACCATTCACTATTCACTATTCACTGCATCTGCCCAAGACGAGAGCAAGACCACGATGTTCAATCCTGTGGAACATGCGGTCATCTCGCAGACCATCGCCCCTGATGCCCGTGCAGCAGGTATGGGTGACGTAGGTGCGGCCACAGACCCTGATGTCAACTCACAGTATTGGAACCCCGCAAAGTATCCATTTTGTATCTCACGGGCAGGTATCGCCCTGAACTACACCCCGTGGTTGAGGCAGTTGGTAAACGACATCGACCTCGCCTATCTGTCAGGTTACTATCGTATCGGCGACTACTCTGCGATCTCTGGTTCACTGCGTTACTTCTCCCTGGGTGAGGTCTTTACCTCCGATGGCAGCGATATGACGGTGAAACCTTACGAGATGTCGCTCGACGCAGCGTATTCGATGATGCTCAGCGAGAACTTCTCGATGGCGGCAGCCCTCCGTTGGATCTACAGCGACCTGCGCTATGACTATAGTGAAGACTCGAAGCCGGCCTCAGCCTTTGCCGCTGACCTGGCGATGTACTATAATAAATACCTGATGCTGGGCAGTCGCGAGAGTCAGTTGGCTCTGGGTCTGAACATCTCGAACATCGGTAGTAAGATCTCTTTCTACGGCGACGACGAGAGTCAGTTCCTGCCTGCAAACCTGCGACTCGGTGCCTCGTTGATGATTCCTGTGGATGAGTATAATCGTTTCACACTCACAGCCGATGCCAATAAGCTGTTGGTGCCCACTGTTCCTGCTCAGGAGGAGGGCGAGTCGAACACCGACTATCAGGACCGTGTACGTCGTGAGTACAGCGACATCAGTGCCATCAGCGGTGTCTTCAAGAGTTTCAGCGATGCCCCTGGCGGCTTCAAGGAGGAGATGGAGGAGATCCAGTGGAGCGTAGGTGCCGAGTATATCTATCACGACCAGTTCTCACTGCGTGCAGGCTATCACCATCAGGCGGAGTCGAAAGGCAACCTGAAGTACTTCACCATCGGTGGCGGCTTCCGTATGAATGTCTTCTCGCTCGATGTGGGTTATGTCATCTCCACAGCCCGCAGTAATCCGTTAGATCAGACCTTACGTTTCACCCTCGCCTTCGATATGGACGGCATCAAAGACTTGTTTAAGAAATGAAGATTCGTGTTGGAATGGGATACGACGTCCATCAGTTAGTTGAAGGACGTGACCTCTGGATGGGAGGTATCAAGTTAGCGCATTCGAAGGGCCTCTTGGGTCACAGCGATGCCGATGTGTTATTACATGCTGTCTGCGATGCACTCCTTGGTGCGGCGAACATGCGGGATATCGGCTATCATTTCCCTGACACTTCGGCAGAGACCGACGGCATGGACAGCAAGATCATCCTGCGTAAGACCATCGAACTGATTGCCACGAAGGGTTACCGTCTGGTGAACATCGATGCCACCATCTGTGCTGAGCGTCCGAAGATGAATCCTCATATCCCAGAGATGAAAGCCTGTATGGCAGAGGTCATCGGTTGCGACGTTGACGATATCTCCATCAAGGCGACAACCACCGAGAAACTCGGCTTCACAGGTCGTGAAGAGGGCATCTCCGCCTATGCCGTCGTGTTGATAGAGAAAGTTTAAAATAAAGAAGCAGTCCTAGCCCTTCCTGTCCTTCACCCAGTAGCACCAGCCGCGGGTCTTGCGGTCGCTCTCGAACTTATATTCCGGACGGCTCAGGAACTGGCCGATCTTCACCAGCGTGCCGTCGTCGGGCTTGTAGGCTCCCTTGAAGACCTCCTTCAGACGGGCGGAGATGTCCTTGACGGAGATCCAGTAGCCATGGTCAGGGTTTTCCTTCGGCGTGCCATCGGGTTTCTCGAAGAGAGAGAGCAGCATCTCGCCCAGACCGCTGATCTGCTGGTAGCGCAGGTTGTGCTGCATCAGTGCCGCCTCTTCCTCCTTCGTCAGGAAATAGCGTTCACGCTGCTGTTCCACCTCGTATTTCAGCTGGGCATAAAGCTGACCGTAGTCCACAGGCGTCTCGAAGTCGATGTCGCCCTCGACGGTGACGCAAATGAACCTTCGGCTACCCGTAGGGTCTGTCAGCGGCATCGGCTCGTTGGTGGTGCCAATGAACGAGGCGTAGCGGCGATGACTGGAATAGGCTGTGCCGTAGGGAGGACGGTACTTCAGGTCGCTCGTCGACACGAGGTACTTCAATACGATCTGCTGCCGCTGGGTGATCTTGTCGAACTCATCGAGGTTGATCAGCGCAAACGAGGTCAGCCCGAGGTTCAGGTCGTGCTCGTTCTTGAAATTGATGCGGTCGTTGTAGTATTCGCGCTGGTCTCGCGGCAGCAGGATCCTACAGAAACTCGTCTTGCCGCAACCCTGCCGGCCTATCAATAAAGGTACGAGCGCGTTGCCAGTCAACTGTCCCTTGCCCTTCCACATGGCTACCATTGAGCGCATCCAGATATGGAAGAGGTGTGGCCAGTCCTCGTAGCTGGTCTTGATACGGCGGGCCAGGACTTCCACCCGGTCCTTGCCGTCCCATTTCGGCAGGTGCTCCAGGAAGTCATCCATCGGACAGTAGAGCCGGATGTCGTTGCTGTTGACATAGCGCATGATGTCCTTGTCCCAACACTTGATGCCCTGCGACAGAGCCTTGATGGTGATGGAGTTGCGGGCCTCCGTCGTCAGGTCCTGGAAACCGAAGCCGTGTCCCGTCCTGACGCGGTATTCGGCCACGCCGCGCATTACGTTCTTCCTCAGGTCGTAGTTGCTGTTCAGGAAGATGTCGATCTTCATCATCAGCAAGGTCTCCGAGGGGATGTTCTTCGTGGGACGTACCATGTTCTTCCGCTGGTAGTATTTCTTCTCATGCTCCAGACGGTAGGCATTCTCGAAGATCTTCGTCACCACGTCAGGATATTTGCCCCATCTGAAACTCATCAATGTCTGTCGGCGGGAAAAGGCCATGTCGAGACCTGTCTCACGGCAGTATTCTGCCAGACGGGTAACAATCAGGGTGTCCCTCTCTTCGTTGTCGTCGCCATAGATGGCGGTCACGTCGTCAAAGGCTTTCGAGAGGTTGTATTCGTAGACAAGACACTGTGCCGAGTAACGGTTGTGACCAGGCACAATGTCATCGGGCAGCGTGTCTTTCGGCTGAATGGGCTTGAGGGCCTGTTCCAGGTCAGAGGTGTCTGTATAGAAAGGCTGTGCCATCGGATTGTAGTACAGGTCGGCATCGGCTCCGAGGTAACAGGTGCGCTCCAGATGGGGCTCCAGCTTGTCGATAGTCACGCCGAGCTGGGCGTTATACACCATACGGGCCTTCTCATACAGATTCAGGTGGAACCTCCTGATGTCCTCATCCGCCTCAGGCAGTCCGTCCTTAAACAGCTCGCCCCTACACACAATCTTCACACTTCTCCCACTCGCCCCGATAAATGCCAGCAGTGTCTGCGGCATCAGGGCTGCCCCTTGACGGATGGCAACGGCCTCGTCGTGACTCGACAGATTGTTGACCTCCAACAGCGCCAGACCTGTATAGCCCTTGCGCACCCGCTGACGGTTGCGGTTCTCCATCGCAGAGGCAAAACAGACGCGCGGCACTTTGTCGGTGAAGTTGCTGGCACCCCACACGCTGCCGTCCTCCCGACGCCTGAGTTCCGTGTAGAGCGAGATGCCCATCACGTCCATCACAGCATCGTGGTACTCACACGACTGGATCAAATGGACGATCTCAGATAGGTCCGTTATCCTGAGCGTTTCCATGTTACGATAGTTCTTGACGATAGTTACCTTGGTCATATATCCTTGTTTTTAGTTTTCAGCTGCAAAGTTACTAAAAATTTTTGAATTAAACAAATAATATAGTAAAAATACAATTCACTATTCATTATTCATTATAACCTTTTTATTTTTAGGCAGTTATACTATGAACAGTGCCTATGAATAGTGCCATAACTATTCATATTCCAGCCGTTTTCATTGATAATCCTAATTTTCCGCATCAAGAATAAAAAGTGTTTCAGAATTGTAACAATAATGGAAACAACTTGTCACAACGGTTGTGACAAGTTGTTACAGGAATAGATACAAAGTGTTACTATTTGAGTTACTATCGTGTAACTTACTTTCTATTAGTTCATTAAGATAGTATTCTGTTGCGTTATAGGCTAAATAATTGCACAAATATGAATAGTTAACTTACAAAGTTTTAATACTATTCATTAATTAAACACTTAATAATAAGTAAATTAGTTATAAGAATGAATAAATGAATAGATAAATGGAATATTTGTTAGAATAAAATTTTGTAGTATCACATTTTATTGCTATCTTTGCACCATGAAGCAAAAAGTTACCGAACCAAAGACCCGCGAACAGTTGTTCGCAGAAAAGGCAGCCAAGAGCTATGCCATCTGTCATTCGCAGACATGTCCACTGCGCGAGCACTGTCTCCGCAGGCTGTTGCTCGCCTATGTACCGAAGGATCGTCGCCTCACCGCCTGCGTCAACCTCAACAATCCGGCAATGCAGACCGAGACGTGTCCCATGTACCGCAACGACCAACCCGTGCGCATGCCGCTCGGCATCGCAAAGATGTACTACGATATGCCCCTGCGTATCGCCCATCCCCTGAAACAATTTCTCATCCAACACTTCAACCGCAAGCGCTACTACGAATACCATAGCGGCTACAAACCCGTGCCCCCCGATCACGAACAATTCATCCGCCAGACCATCCTCCGCTTCGGATGGACCGCTCCCATCGAGTTCGGCTCCTACGTCGAGGATTACCTGTGGTAGAAGTACAGATCCTTCCGCGGAGAGTTAAAGTATATTAATTATTACAGTTCACATGCAAATACGCCCTCGGCAGAGCCGATAAGTGGCTGCCGAGGGCGTGTCTATGAACGATTCTTTATAAACTGACTTCTGGAACAACCTGGCCATCGAGGAGGTTGATGATGCGCTGGGCGTAACCGGCATCTCGCTCAGAGTGGGTGACCATTACGACGGTAGTACCCTCTTGGTTCAGCTGTGTCAGGAGTTGCATCACTTCGAGGCCGTTTTTAGAGTCGAGGTTACCAGTAGGCTCGTCGGCGAGGATGAGCTTGGGATTC
>JAEEGK010001488.1_pt1 | contig 58802 bp, 50 predicted proteins | sample 8958771 | NCBI WGS metagenome assembly JAEEGK01 (sample SAMN16246547, study PRJNA631951) | gut metagenome | biome: gut microbiome; feature: rumen; material: SC-attached | host: Bos | place: Iran: Karaj | collected 2018-10 | reverse complement strand
CAAAGCATAAGAAAAGGGGAGACTGCATGAAAAAAGGGAAAAAACTGTTCTCCGTTCTGCTTGCCCTCGTGATGATCGCTTCGCTGGTGAGCGGAGCGTTTGCCGCCGGGGACGGCTCCGAAGCCTTTGTCAAGGCCGGAGGGCTGGAAGCGGGCAAAGAATATCTTATCGCCACAGAGTACGGCGGAAAGTATTACGCGCTGACTTGCTCGGGAGGCAATCTCGGCTCCGCGGAGATCGCCGTGACGGGCGACACGGCCGCCGCGGACGACGCGGCAGTCTGGATACCGGACGGGAAGGATCACCTGGAAAGCCTCGCAAGCCCGGGTCAGTTCGTTTTCGCAAGCTCCGGCGGGCTCATAGTATGGGACAGCTCCATGCTCCGCACCTTCGTTTACGATGCGGAGAGCGAGACCGTCGCCCTTCACAGCGGCAAATATTATCTTAAATTCGACGGCTCGAGCTTCGGACAGGCCGACAGCGAGGCCGACGCCGGAAAGATACTGCTCTTCGCGAGAACGGCCGCCGGCGCGGGCGATACGGGCTCCGACGCCGCCGCTCCCGCCGGAAAAACGGATTATCCCGAGCCCGAAACCGTCAGACGAGCCGCCGTAAAGAACGCCGACGGCTCCGTAACCCTCGCGTTTACCTCCGACGTGCATTATGACGGCGTGAACATGAATCTGAAGACCTGGCTGGAGGCTGCCGACCTCGGCTATATCGACGCCATTGGCTTCTGCGGCGACATGGGCTCCGCCGCGGCGAGCACTCCGCGCGATTTCTGGAACCTGACCGGCGAGGTCATGGGATACGTGGACGGACTGATCGCGCAGGGCAAGGTGGGCGACGCGATATACACTCAGGGCAACCACGAGTGGGCAAGCTATGCCGGCGGCTACTACGCCTCGGCATACGCCGACAACCCTTCCGCCACCCGCATGATGCAGGTAGGCGAGGGCCTTGTTACCGATGATTACGTCATCTACTGCTTCGGCGGGAACAGTATCGCCGAGAGCTATCTTTTTGATTACGATACGGAAGATATAGCGGAGCTGGCCGAATATCTTGAAACCGCTCCCACCGATATCCCCATCTTTATTCTGACGCACTATCCTCTTCACCAGTGGTATGGCAAGCGTCTGGGGACGGATCGCTACATGGAGCATGCCGGCGAACTCATCGACGTGCTGAATACCCACGACAATATCATCGTCCTCTGGGGCCACAATCACAACGATTTCGACGATAACTACTATCGCCCTGTTTTCCCCGGCGAGAGTATCGTGATCGATCCCCGGGGCACGGAACGCACCGTCAACTTCACCTACCTGTCGGCCGGCTGTACCGCCGACGCGGAGTACAGCGGTCCCGACGCAGGCAGCGCCGCTCTTATGAACAAGGGCCTCGTCGTTACGATCAACGCCGACGGCTCGCTGACCTATGACTACTGCACCATGGACGGCATGAAAATGCACGTCGTAAGTCCCTGGCTGGTGCGCTTCCGCGTCGGCGCGGGCGAATGGGAGAACGTTGCTTCGCAGTACGTGGAGGACGGCTCCGTTCCCGCGCCCGTCGAGGCTCCCGAGATCGAGGGCTATGCCTTCGAGGGCTGGTACACCTGGCAGAACAGCGAGGAGGTCCCCTTCGACTTCTCCGCTCCCGTTTCCGGGAACGTCCTCGTAACGGCGAAATACGGCAAGGTGATCAAGCCCGTGTCCGCCGCTGCCGCCCTCGACCCCGCCTATGTCTACGTGACCGTACAGGACGGGCAGGCCGCGGCCACAGGCAAGAGCGGCGCGCCCATCGTCATGTATCCCGTCGCCTATGAGAAGGGCATGACCGTAGGCGACGCCATAATGAAGGTACATGAGCTTGAGTTCGAAGCCGGCCTTGACGGCGCGTCGATCTACGATACGACCTACGGCTTCCGGTCTTTCGAAAAGGTATGGGGCCGTACGCCTCAGAACGGCGCTCTGTGCTTCGATCCGACAGAGGAAAAATGCTGGACGGACGCCGACGCCCCCGCGAAGGCAGGCGGCAGCTATTACATTCTTGCCTACGACTCTTCCTGGAAGAGCACGAGCGCCATGTACCCCGCCGCGGCCGAGGCCGTGACGGGCGAGACGCTGACCTTCTGCGCGAAAACCTTCGCCATGGACGCTTCCTACAATTACAGCGCCGAGGGATATGACGGCGACGTATACTGCGGCACGTCCTTCGACGCTCTGACCGACACCGGCATAGACGCCGACGGGGGATACTTCGACATCTCCTTCTCCGCTCCCGGCACCTACTATCTGGTAGTGAAGGGCAGCGTGGGCGAAGCGGCGGGCATCGTTACAGTGAAGGAAACGGTCTGCATGGTCTCCAATCAGGCGGTGACGCTGGACGGAGAAGAAGTGACGATAGCCCACTACAACGTAAACGGCAACAACTACTTCAAGCTCCGCGACCTTGCCTGCATCCTCAACGGCAGCGCATATCAGTACAACGTCGACTACGACAGCGCCTCCCGCACCGTGCTCATCGCCACCGGCGAGAGCTACGCGGCTCAGGCTACCGACATGCAGATCGGGGAGGACCGCTCCGATACCTGCGTGCTCAGCAACCAGCCGGTGAGCGTAAACGGCGAGACCGTGTCCGTCAAGGCCTTCAACATCGGCGGCGAGAACTACGTGCAGCTGCGCGACCTTGCCGGATACGTGGGGTACGGCGTGGATTACGACGCCGCCGCCCGCACCGCGCAGATAATCACAAAGCAATAATCGCCGCGGGACGTTCCCCGGCGAAAAGCGCGGTCAAAAAAAGTCCCGAGAGGTTTTTTTGACAAGCCGGCGCCGCCCCGAAACAGTCCGGAAGACTGTTTCGGGGCGGCGTTTGGGCGTCTCCGACTCGCCTGAGGCGCGAGTTTTTCTCAAAAAACGCGTTATTGCATTCCGGGATGCGATCGGGTATAACAGAAACGAAGGCGGCCGCTTATTTCAAAACAAGGAGTATAAAATGGAAAGTATAGGCGAAAAGATCAGAGAGCTGCGCCGGGCGCGGGGCATGACCCAGGAAGAGCTGGCCGTAAAGCTCTCGGTGACCTATCAGACCGTTTCAAAATGGGAGACCGGCGCGACGAGCCCGGACCTGTCGCTCATCGTGCCGATCGCGAGACTGTTCGGGATAACCACCGACGAGCTCTTTTCCTATAACGAGTCCGCGGACGAGCTGCGCAGGGCAGAGCTTCAAAGACAGTACGACGAGACCTTCAAAAGCGGGAACATACAGGCGCGTCTTGAAATATCGGCGGACGCGGTAAAGGAATTCCCGTCGGATATGGACTGGCTTGAAAGATACGCTTCCGACGTTTTCTGCAGCGCGCTCGACCTTTACTCCCGGGAAGACGCAAAAGACGTGAAAACCTATGAGCGGGAGCGCGACAGGGCGATAGAATTATTCAGGACCGTTATCGACTCAAGCTGCGGCGACGAAACGAAGTGCAATGCGATCGTCGGGATCGTGCAGTGCCTGCTGGACTGCGGCAGAAAAGAAGAGGCGCGCTCTTACGCGGACAGGGCCCCGAAGATCAGTGCAATGGCGAGACTTCTGGAGAACATCCGGCTGGACTGCCTTGAGGGAGAAGAGCAGAAGCGGGAAAAGCAGCGGCACCTGCTTTCACTTCTGACAGAGCTGCTGCGGTTCCTGGGCTGGTACTATAAGGGCCTGGGCGATCCCGGGATATTCAAAAAAGCGACGGAGACGGCTATCGGGCTGATAAAACTCTTTTTCCCGGATGAAAACTATCTCGATCAGGCCTATGAGCTCGCGTATCTGTACTGCAAAAAGGCGAAATGGCTGGCGGATGAAAAGAAGACCGGGGAAGCGGAGGAATGTCTGCGCAGGGCGTTTCGCTCAGCGGAGGATTATGACGGTATCGAGGGGAAATACGCCTACACCGCTCCGCTGTTCGACCTTTTGTCGTTTGACAGAAACGAGCAGGCGGTGACCGGAGAGACGACGCTGAGACAAGACATTGTGAACATGCTTTCGCACAATACGTTTTACGCCCCTGTAAAGGAGCTTGACGCGTTTAAAGAACTGCTCGGGGATCGGTGAGATCCGGGAAAAAACAAGCCTGCGCCCGAAGCCTTTTCCGGCTCCGGGCGCAGGCGGTTTTTACGAAGTTCCGCGCAGTACGCCGCTTATCCGTAGGATTTTTATTTCGACATACGCAGGGCGTTGGGATCCTTTTCCATAATCCGCAGCAAGATATCCGCGAATTCGGGATCGAACTGCGTCCCCCTGCCGTTTTTTATTTCCTCGATAACGGCCTCTTTTTTCAGCGGATCGCGGTAGCTGCGGTAAGACGTCATTGCGTCATAGGCGTCCGCCACCGTGATGATGCGCGCTATCTGCGGGATCTCGCTGCCGGACAGCCCGTCCGGATAGCCGAGACCGTCGTACCGCTCATGGTGATAGCGGGCTCCGTCTCCGAGAAACGGCGCCTGTCTGATGCTGGAAAGGATGCGCGCGCCGAGGAGGGGGTGATCCTTGACCTGGGCAAATTCGTCCTCGGTCAGGCTGCCGGCTTTGTTGATGATATGGGTGCTCACGCCGATCTTGCCCACGTCGTGCAGGAGCGCGGCAAAATATGCCTGGTCGCAGAGCTCGTCCGACAGCCCGGCCTCTTTTGCGATCAGCCTGGAATAACGGGCGACCCTTGCCGAATGACCGCGGGTGTATCTGTCCTTGGCGTCAATGGCGTTTGCCAGGGCCTCCGTCGTCTGCTCAAAAAGCGCAGCTTCCTTTTTGCGGGCTTCCTTGTAATATTCAAGCTCGTGCGCTTTTGCGCGCTCAGCGGCTTCGCTGAGAAAGATCAGCGCGTAGGAATAGAATACGCACATGACCAAAGCGGTAGTCATGTTGGTCAGCGAAAGACCGTATGCAAAGATCTGCAGGACCGACGAGACCGTGGGCAGAGCCAAGCAAACGATCATGGAGTTGACGAGGCGCCGGCTGAGGATCCCGCGGTATTTTATGAGGGTCCATTCCTGAAGAAGTACGATCAGGAAGGGTATCACATAGCAGAATACATGCCAGGGACCTCTTTGATAGATGTTGTGCTCATCAAAGGTATAGTACAGGCCGGTAAACTGGGAAACGGCGACGAGGACGACGCCCGCGGCAAACATATACTCACAGAGCACGAGCTGTTTCGGGGCTTTACGCAGGCCGCCGTCGTTGATCAGCATGTCGATAAGATATACGGTGACAAGAAAGGGAATAAAAAGCAGGAAAAAATAGACCATGCCGTTGCCGATCCTGACCATGATATAACCGAGCCTGCTTTCATTGCCCCTGAAAATATATGAAAAACGGTCGAAAAAGAGCAGCATCATGGCAGAGAACTCCATAGCCGCCAGGATGCGCTTCGTTTTGCGCGGCAGAGTTCGCGTGATCAGCGTCATGACCGCAAGTATCCCGCACATGCCGCACATGAACAGCATGATGTCAAGCTGGTGCGCTCTTAAGTATTCCATATTTCAATTCCCTGTCGTCCGAAACAAATATTCGGGCATAATTATACAATCAAACGCGCCGATATGCAATATCGGAAGAAAAAAACACACCGCAGGCCTATAAAAATACGCGCCCGAAGCGATAATGCTTCGGGCGTGATTTTTTCACTTACGCCGTGACGATCTCGGCGGCCTTCTTGAGGCCGAGCAGCTCGATGGCGTCCTCGCGCATTTTGTATTTGAGGATCTTTCCGGCCACGTTCATGGGGAAGGAGTCCATGAAGCGGACGTATTTCGGGACCTTGTGGCGGGCCATATGGTCGCGGACGAAAGCCTTGAGCTCGTCCTCCGTCATGGTCTCGCCGCTTTTCAGGATGACGCAGGCCATTATCTCTTCGCCGAGGGCCTCGTCCGGCACGCCTATGACCTGCACGTCGGAGACCTTGGGATGAGTGTAGATGAATTCCTCTATCTCCTTGGGGTATATGTTCTCGCCGCCGCGGATGATCATGTCCTTCAGCCGGCCCGTGATGCGGTAATTCCCCTCGGGAGTGCGGCAGGCAAGATCGCCCGTATGCAGCCAGCCGTCCGCGTCTATGGCGGCGGCGGTGGCGCGGGGCATCTTGTAGTAGCCCTTCATTATGTTATAGCCCCGGGCTATGAACTCGCCGGTGACGTTGTCGGGCAGGTCCTCGCCCGTCTCGGGATCGACTATGCGGCATTCTATCTCGGGCATTGCCCTGCCCACGGTGCCTACGCGGACCTCGAGCGGATCGTCCGTGCTCGACATGGTGCAGCCCGGCGAGGCCTCGGTCTGGCCGTAGACTATGGTAATTTCCGTCATGTTCATTTTGTCCACCACGTCCTGCATGACGGATATGGGACAGGGGGAGCCGGCCATGATGCCTGTGCGCATGTAGCTGAAATCGGTCTTCGGGAAATCCTCATGCTCGAGCATGGCGATGAACATCGTCGGCACGCCGTGGAAGCAGGTTATGCGCTCGTTGTTTATGCACGCCAGCGCGGGCTTGGCGGAGAAGTAGGGCAGGGGGAAGAGGGAAGTGCCGTGGGTCATGGAGGCGGTCATGGCAAGGACCATGCCGAAGCAGTGGAACATCGGCACCTGGATCATCATTCTGTCCGCGGTGGAAAGATCCATGCGGTCGCCTATGCACTTGCCGTCGTTTACCACGTTGTAGTGCGTGAGCATGACGCCCTTGGGAAAGCCCGTGGTGCCGGAGGTATACTGCATATTGCACACGTCGTGGATATCAACGGCGGCGGCGCGGCGGCGCAGCTCTGCCACGGGCACGAGGACGCTCCTTGAAACGGCCTCGTCCCAGGTCATGCAGCCGTCCATGCGGAAGCCGACGGTGATGATATTGCGCAGGAAGGGCAGTCTGCGGCTGTGCAGGGCGCTGCCGGAGGGCGTATTATCAAGCTCCGGGCAGAGCTCCCGCATGATGGCGCGGTAATCGGAGTCGCGGAAGCCGGAGACCATGACGAGGGTATGAGTGTCCGATTGGCGCAGCAGATATTCCGCCTCATGGATCTTGTACGCGGTATTCATGCTCACCAGCACCGCGCCTATCTTCGTGACCGCCCAGAAGGAGATGAACCACTGGGGGACGTTGGTGGCCCATACGGCAACCTTGCCGCCGGGCTTCACGCCGAGGGCGATGAGCGCCCTGGCAAATTCGTCCACGTCGTCGCGGAACTGGGAGTAGGTCCGGGTATAGTCCAGAGTGGTGTATTTGAAGGCGTACTGGTCGGGAAATTCCTCGACCATGCGGTCAAGCACCTGGGGGAAGGTCTGCTCGATGAGAGCGTCCTTTTTCCATACGTATTTGCCGGTGCCGGCGCGGTTGGAGTACAGCAGGGAGCGGCGGGAGCCGCGCTCGAAGCGGCGCATGACGCTGACGAAGTGGGGGAACACGATGTCTGGCACGCCGAGCTCCTCCACGGCGGCGGGATCGAGCTCAAGGGTTATGAAGCCGTCGTAGCCTATGCTGCGCAGCGCGGCGAACATGTCGGATACGGGCAGGTCTCCCTCGCCCATAAGACGGAATTCGGTGCGTCCGTCCGCGGTGACGGAGTCTTTTATGTGCACGTGCTTTATCCAGGCGCCGAGGTTGGACACGGTCTGCTCGGGGTCCTCGCCGAAGCGGCGGAAGGGGTGATGCATGTCCCAAAGGGCGGCAAGACTGTCGCTGGCAAAGTAGTTGAGAACGTCGCGCAGGCGTCCGGTATCGGCGTAGATGCCGCAGGTCTCCATAAGCAGGGTGACCTTAAGCTTTTCCGCCTCGGGAAGCAGCGCGGAAATGCAGCGCTTCACCGCCTCGTCGGCGTTTTCGCCGCCCTCGGGGGCGGAGGCGTGTATGCGGACGTAGGGGATCTTTATGGCGGAGGCCATATCGATGCAGTAGAGGACCTCGCGGAGGTTTTCCTCCTCGGCGGAGGCGTCGGAAAGATCGCACAGAGCGTCGAGGCAGGGCAGCTCCAGTCCGAGCTCTATCATTTCGCGCACGGTCGAGGCGGTGCACGTCGGGTCGAGAGGACCGCCGGGGCCCTTCAGAACGCCGTCGTCGACCTTGTGCAGCTCTATGCCGTCAAAGCCCATGCCGGAGGCAAAGCCGAGAAAATCGTTCCAGCTGCAGCCGCTCCAGCCGTTGGTGGAAAAGGCAAGCTTCATTTGCTTCGCTCCTCCCAGGCTATTTTGTTCAGGGCGGCCAGGTACGCGCGTATGCCGGCGCCGACTATGTCGGAGGAACGGCCCGTGCCGGTATACAGCGAGCCGCGCTCTCTGAGCTTAACAAGGGCGCTGCCCGCGGCCTCGCGGCCCTCGTCCACGGATTTGATGCGGAAATCGTCCAGCTCGTAGTGACGCCCGATGATCTGATCGATGGCGCTGAAGGCGGCGTCTATGGGGCCGTTGCCGCCGGAGAGACCGCGTCTGTCCTCGCCGTCCTGCTCGATGACGACGGAGGCCATGGCGTCGTTGCTGTCTTTGCCGTCGGCTGAGACGCCGGTGATTATGTTTATCACATAGCTTTTCAGCTTGTAGGTGCTGGGAACGGGGGTGTCCTCATCCTCGGCTGCGTCGGCCTCGGCGGCGGAGCGGGGGGAAGCCGAGGGGAGCATGCTTTTGGCGGGAGAGAGCAGGGTTCGTATGTTCCTGACGGAGCGGTTGAGGACGGTCATGTCAAGGGCGCAGTCATAGCCCAGTCTGTCGCCGCGGGTACGGAAGACGGCGGCGACGGTGTCGAGAGAGGGAAGAGACGTGCCCGCCGCGGTCTTTACGCCCGCGGCGCCCGCGCCGAGAGCCGCAAAGGCGCAGGCGGCGCCGAGGCCGAGCTCGTCGGAGCATTCCGCCGATACCGGCACGCCGACGTCAAGCGAAGAGATGAAGGCGGCAAATTCGTCCGGCAGCATTATCCCCGCGGAGTCGCATACGCTCACGGACGACGCTCCGGCGGACGCCGCGCGGCCGATTATCTCCCGAAGGAAGCCGCTCTCGGCTCTCGTCGCGTCGAGAGCGGAGAACTCCACGTCGGGGCACAGCTCCGCGCAGCGGGATACCACGGCGGTGACCAGCTCCGGCATTTTGGCGGGCTTGACGCCGCCGATGTATTCCATGGTGGCGGGACTGAGAGGCGCGCAGACGCACAGACGCGGCTTCGCGGCGCCCTTCACGGCCTCCCAGGCGATCTCGGCCTCGCGCACGGAGAGACCGACGGGGACCGAAAGCACGGAGTCGGATATGGAGGACGCAAGAGTGCGGACGAGCAGAGAATCGGCCTTGACGTCTTCGATCTGCGGAGTTTCTATGACGTCGACGCGGGCCGTATCGAGCTCACGGGCGATCTCAAGCTTGTCTCTGAAGCTCAGAGAAGGATTGAGACGAAGAGTCTGATCGGATACTGTGATCTTTTTCACGCTGAAAACTCCTTTACAAATGCAATAAAAAGATCCCCGAGATGCATGCATCTCGGGGACGATAATCAATACCGCGGTACCACCCCGGTTGCGGGCAGGACCCGCCAACTCACCAGGCTCAGACAAGCCTTTTGCCAAGATAACGGAGCAAACCGGGATCCCATTATCCGGGATCCTGCTCGGGAGTGAGACAGCCGCCGTTCCGGCGCGTCGGCTCGCAGCGAACGCCGACTCTCTGAAGCGCGGGAGAACGGAGCTTAATTCCGTCACAGCATTTAGCGTTTATGAAAGTTGAAGGAATTATAAAACAATAATCCGTCCATGTCAACATTTTTTTTCGGAGGCGGGGACGAAGCCGCCGTTATGCCCTTGCCGGGATCGCAAAAGGCTTACTGCGCGCGGAGATAGTCGCCGTAGACCCAGCCGTAGGTATTTTCGTAGCAGGCGAGATACCACCGTTCGTTCTCCGCCGCGACGCCGATCTGAGTGCCGTTGGGTATGGATCCGATGGCGTCGTAGTTCGTGCCCGGACCCTTGCGTATGTTCAGGTCGTACCCTTCCGTCTGCACGGTGTAGTAGACGAATTCACCGTATATTTCCGACGGGATGAAGTCAAGCCTGCGCAGCTGAGCAAGGTCTATGACCTCTTCGGTGACGGGCTGCTCGTTTTCTTCTATGACCGGATCGGCGGGAGCCGTCGCCTCGGAGTTCTCTTCGCCGTTCACCTCTTCGCCGGGGTTCCCGGCGGGCTCCGGATCGTCTATGACCGGCAGATTTATGCCGTCGGATATGGGAGGAGGGGGAGAAGGCGGAGCTTTTTCTTCGGCCGCTTTGGAGCGGCACAGCAGGAAAACGAGCACCGCGTTGGCAAGAAGGCTGATTATGAGCAGTGCGACCACTATGACTCCGCCGGGGCCCGAAAGCGGGCCTGCCGGATGAACGGTCTCCATATCGTATTCTTCCGCGTCCGCATCGACGAAGCTGTCGGGAAGAGGGGGGTTCATTTCGGGCAGAACGGGAGGAGCGACCGTGCCGCCGGAGGGAGCGGGTCCCGAGGAAGAAAAAGAGGTGTTCTTTACGGCTGCGGAGGACTCGCGTGGCCTGTCCTCCGCCGCGGGACGCGCTGCCGTTTCGGCGGAGGGGGGCGCGTCCTGCCGCGCTTGAGTCCGGCCGTCGCCGTCCCTGCCGGAGGAAGCGGAGGCCTGCGCGGCGTCGGCGGAAAAATCAAGCGTTTCCTTTTTCAGCTCCTCCAGAGCCTCCTTTGCGGGAGCGTAGCCCTGCATGGCGGATTTCTTCAGCCACATCATGGCCTGCTTCGAATAGCTGTAGGTGTCCTCATCGCTCTCGGCGTCCTGTATCATACGCCCGTAGCGCTTGGCAAGCTCATATTGAGCCGCGGGATTTCCGCTCTCGGCTTTCTGCAGAAGGAGAGATATATCTTTATCCATAATCTGACCCCGTATCCGTATGATCTTTTACAGATGTCCGATAAAAAAACTCTGTTTTTTATCGAATACCGATAGTATTATAAGCAAATTTATCCTGAAAAGTCAACAGCATATAGCCGGTGACGTGTGTTTATTATGCCCCCGGTCATATTGCAAAACCGCGGTGCGTGTGGTAATATAGCTGATATTTGTGATTGGAGCACGGCATGGATCGAAAAATATTCGTACCGGGAGATATTCTTATCCCCGAAAACAGCGATATGCGCCTGTGGTCGGTAATAGCCTGCGATCAGTTCACCTCCGCGCCGGATTACTGGGCCGGGGTGGAAAAAAAGGTGGGCGGAGCGCCGTCCGCGCTCAGGCTTATGCTGCCGGAGGCTTATCTCGACAGGCCCGACGTGGACGAGCTTGTCGCGGGCATAGAAAAGAGCATGCGGGAGTATTCGGACGGAGGCATTTTCAGAACGCTGGAGGAGTCGTTCGTTTTCGTTGAGCGCACCGTATCGGGAGGCGGAGTGAGACGCGGCCTGCTCGGTCTGCTCGATCTCGAATACTACGATTATTCCCCCGATTCCGCTTCCCCGATAAGGGCGACCGAGGGCATAGTGCCCGAAAGACTGCCTCCGCGGGCAAAGGTCAGAAGCAGGGCCTGCCTCGAGATGCCCCACATAATCGTTTTCATAGACGATCCCGAAATGAGCGTGATAGCTCCGGCCGAGAAAGAGGCGGGAGAAACGCTGTACGATTTCGAGCTGATGGAGGGCGGCGGCCGCGTCCGCGGCAGAAGGATATCCGGCAGCGGGGCGGAGAAGATAGAAAAAGCTCTCGAAAGGCTCGCGAGCCCGGAACGACTGGCGGAAAAATACGGCGCCGGCAATGCGCCGGTCATATTCGCGGTGGGCGACGGGAACCACAGCCTCGCCGCGGCGAAAATGAATTGGGAACAGGTGCGCGGGGGACTGAGCGAGGAGCAGAGGGAAACGCATCCGGCGCGCAGGACCCTGGTGGAGCTCGTAAATCTGCACGACGCCACCATAATATTCGAGCCCATATACAGACTGATCTACGATACCGACACCGGGGCGTATCTGCGCGAGGCGAAGGAGTTTTTCTCCCGTTTCGACGGGCTGCAGAAGCATAAGCTGACCTGCTTTACGGGCGAGGGCAGCGTGGAATGCGGTACCGGCGAGCTGACGCTGGGCGAGTGCATCGCGGCCTGCGAGGAGTTTGCCGAACGCTACGTCGAAAATCACGGCGGGCGGATAGATTACATACACGGCCGCGAGACCGTGCTCGAACTCGGCTCGCGGAAGGACTGCGCCGGCATCCTTATGCCGATAATGGACAAAAAAGAGCTCTTCCCCTCGATAATACGCAGCGGCGCGCTGCCGAAGAAGAGCTTTTCCATAGGTCCCGCATTGGACAAAAGATATTATCTCGAATGCCGCAGGATAATCCCCTGACGGCCCTCAGAGAATGGCGACGCTCCGCTTGCCCCGCGTTTTTATATCGCGTACCGCGGCGGCGCTGACAGCAAAGCGGGGCAATGCCCGTTCGGTCATTTCCGCGGCCCTGTCCGCGTCGCCCACCACCTCGAGGCGAAGAGTATCGCCCCGAAGCGAGGCGGAATAGTCCAGGATCCCGTCTTCACCCAACAAAAGCTCGTCCAGCGTGTAAATGCTGACGGGCTTTTTTATTTCGTCGATGCGTCCGAGTATCTTGTCAAGCCTTTTCCCGCTCCGGCCGCAGGCGCACGTGCCGGGAATGATGCGGCTGATATCTCCGGTGCGGTAGCGCCTCAGAGGCATAGCCTCTCTGCGCAGGGTGGTGAACACGATCTCGCCCCACCGGCCGTCCGGCAGGACGGTGCCGGTATCGGGGTCTATTATCTCGGTGAGAAATTCGCCCTCGCGTATGTGATGACCCTCCAGCGCGGGACACTGCACGGCAAAGCCCAGCCCGCTTTCCGTAAGGCCGTAATGAGAATACACCGCGGTGTTCCACACTCTTGCCACGGTCTGCCGCAGACTGTCGGCGACGTAATCCGAGCTCAGCAGGACTGCCGAGGGGCGGAGGAAAGGAAGAGAGAGCGCGAGACGGCGCAGCGGCACGGGCGCCGCCACGATCACGTCCGGCCTGAGAGCGGCGAGAAAAGCCGCTGCCTCGCCGTGGTCCTCCACGGCGCCGTGGAGAAAAGGACGCGCTCCGAGGCGCGTGAGCCCCTCGGCAAGCAGAGAGCCGAGCCCGTCGGGCGACGCGCTGCCGAGCAGGATCGCGACGGACGAGCCGGGCGGCGAGATATGGGCCATGCCGCGGCGGAAATAGTCCGCTGTGCGCTCGAGATCGCCCTCGGTGAAGTAAAGGCGCTTTGCCGGGCCCGTGCTGCCGGAAGAGCGCATCGTTACGACGCGCTTTATATCCTTCTGACTGACGCGGCACATGGCCGCGCCGCCGTTTATGATATCCTCGGCAGTGGTAAAGCCGTTCATTTGTCCTCCAGGGCCTCCTCGACCTCGGCCATGCGGCCCTCGGCGAGGGACTGAGGTATGAATACCTTGCCGCAGCCGGGGCATACGAGCACCTCGTGACTGAAGGAACGCCCCATATATTCAAACACGGTGGACTTCGGCTTGAGCGGCTTGTCGCATTTATTGCATTTCCATTCTATATTGTCCATTACGGCCTCCCGTTCGTCATTCGCGCCATTTCATGCGGTGAGAGTAAGCGGCGGAAACCTGATACACTCCGTCCGCGCCGCTGTACTGCACCCAATAGGTGGCGGCGTTTTTGCGGAGACTTGCCAGAGAGTATCCTCCGCCCGTGAGCTTATCGCCGCTCTGCTCGGCGCGCCAGAGCGTTTCGCGGATATCGGCTTCGCTTATCAGACTTTTTTCCATGGCCGCCTGTATTTCCCCGGGGATGACGAGCTCGATGCCGTCCCAGGGATCGGACTCGGGGGTGAAATCCATGTTCCATATCTCCTTGAGCATTTCCTTCTTCAGCCGCAGCGCGTTTTCCCGCTTCCGCTGCAGTGTGGGCACGTCCTCGCCGGGGCCGAAGTAGATATCGAGTATATGACTGCACTCCTTGCCGCGGCTGAGAAACACCTCTCTGCAGTTGGCGCAGTAGACGATATAAGGCGCGTCTTTTTCTTCCGCGCGGGAGGAGGCGATCTTTTCGAACAGAGCCGGATTGGGCACCTGGATATGGCCTCCGTATCCGCAGCAGCGGCAGCCGTGATCGAGCTCCCCGAGCGCCGAACCCGCCCGGCGGGCAAGGGCGCGGACGGAAAGACGCATTTCTTCGTCTTCGCGCGCGGCGCAGGGGTCGAATACGACGGCTTCGGGATAGGACGCGGCGTGGGGAAGGGCGGCCTTTTCCATCAGCCCGTAAAGCGACGCCCTTTTTATCTCGGGCAGATATTCCTCAAACATATTCGAGCAGGTGGCGCAGGCAAACACCAGCGTCGGGCGGCCCATGCGCTCCCAGGCCTCGCGGATCGCGGAGAAGTTGCTTTCGAGCCGGGTCCGGTCGCCTGCCCAGAGCGCCGGGGCGCCGCAGCAGCCGAGCATCAGGCCGACGCCTCCGTCACAGCTGCGGGAGAGAAAATCATAAGCCTTTTTTACGTGCCCGACGTTATCCATGCCGAGACGGCAGCCGGGGAAAAAGGCAAAGGCGCACGCGTCCGAGCCGGGAGGCGGGAGAAAGGCCGAGGCTTCGCCGCAGGCAAAGTCCATTTCCCTGAGCCAGTAATCGTGGAACGCCGCCGGAGCGGTGCCCTTTTCAAAGCGGTTGGCGCGGGAGAGCATGAGCATCGCGCCCACGTCGACCTTTTCGGGACAGACCGCGCCGCAGTGTCCGCAATTCGTGCACGAATACGTCTCCCGCACGAGGCTCTGAGTGGCTATCGGAGGATTGGCCTGAGAGTCCGAAAAAGCCTCTCTCGCCATGGAACGCGGTTTTTTGCGGAAATGGGCCAGCACCTCGCAGGAGCGCATGCAGCCGTCGCAGTCGCATTTCATGCATCGCGCCGCCTCGGCGCGCGCGCTTTCCTCATCGCTGACCTCGACGGCGGGCTCGGGGGCGACGCCCTCGTGATCGACCACGCGGTCGCAGAAAGCGTAGGATACGTTTTCCACCTCGGCGGAGCGGCCGGTCATGAGATAGGTTTCCACCAGCTTCGAGACCTCGGCGCCCACGGCGATGCCCTCCATCAGGCTCATGCCGGCGAGCAGACCGCCGCGGAAGTATTTTTCACCCTCAAAAGATATTCCGCCTTCGCCCGTGGCCATATACACGGCGTCGTACTCTTCAAGCTGAGAGGGCGAGCTTATCTCGGTATCAAAACGGAATTCGACCTCCACGGAGGAAAACTGAAGAGATATGTCCTCGTCAAAGCGGGCGAAATCCGCATGGGAGCGGAGGATACCGCCCCGGCCGGAGGCTTTGTCGAACACGGTGACCTTGTACCTTTTCTGAGCAAGATTGAGTGCAGCCGAAAGGCCCGACGGTCCCGCGCCGACCACGGCGACGGACTGCTCCTTGGGCGGTATATTGTAATGCTCCGACTTTTTGGCGCCGGAATACTCTATCGCCGCTCTTTCAAGGGCGGGAATGTCTATCGCTCCGCCGAGAGGGGCGCGCTGGCAGTGCCCGCGGCAGGGAGCGGGACAGAGGGACGAGACGATCTCGGGGAATATGACGGCGTTGCGGTAGGCCTTCCATGCGGAAGCCCAGCGCCCCTTCTGACACTTTTCCGCGAAGGAGCGCACGTCCAGCTTAAAAGGGCAGGCGCAGGAACAGGAGGCGCTCTCGCCGTTGAAGCAGGCGTCGGTATATTTCGTGAAATCTTCTATCTGCATGATGATCCTCCGCTCACAGGCGCAAAGGCGCGGTCGATAATACCAACGGTATTTCAAGACAATAATACATCCCGTTATCCGCGCGCGCAAGCGCAGTGCGGATAAAAACCGAAAAAACTTCCGGATGAACATACAGACGGGACCTCGTCCCGTCTGTATGTGAGCCTGCCGACAGGGTCCTTCGGACCGTATCGGCGGAAAATGGTTTTCGCCGGAGATCACATGGGATTGGCCTTGATGTAATCAAGCTCGTCCTCAAAATCATTGCCGAGGTAGTACTTGGCGGGCTTGATGTCCTTGCCCTGAGCCTTGGCCTCCAGACCGGCCTTGATCTTGTCGGGGGTGGCGGGCAGCTCGTATACGCGAACGCCGCAGGCATTGTTTATGGCGTTGATGACGGCCATGTGTCCGGAGCTCTGGAAGCACTCGGAGCAGCCGCAGGAGCCGTGCGGTCCGTTGGGACGCGGGGTCTCGATGAACATCACGTTGAAGTCGTCGGGAACGGCGTCTATCTGCGGGATGCCGGCGCCGACCATGTTGCTCGTCTTCTTGTCGGCGTTGTACTGCTCGCTGAGAGCGAAGCCTATGCTGTGGCTCAGTCCGCCGTAGGCCTGACCCTCGACGCTGAGCATGTTGCCGATAACTCCGACGTCTGCCACGGTGGTGTACTTGAGCACCTTGGCCTTGCCGGTGGCTTTGTCCACGTCGACGAGGCAGGTGTTGACCGCGTACATGAAGGTGGGGTTCTTCTCGCCCATGCCGGTGTTGGGATCGAGTCCCGGAGGCAGGCCGATATTGAACTGGTCATAGTGGCCGACATACTTGGTGGGGATGCCCTCGGCGGTCATCTCCTCGTAGGTGCGCCAGCTGCCGTCGGGCTTCTTCATGGCCTCGAGGAGCTGATCGGCGGCATTGATGATGGCGTTGCCGCCCATGTAGTGGCAGCGGGACGCGGCGGCAAGACCGGTATCCGGGCAGGTCTTGGAGTCGTTCATTACCAGACGCACCCGGTCGGCGGTGATGCCCAGAGGCTCGAGAGCCTTTACGGTATGGGTCAGAGAGCCGATGTCGCCGCCCTGGCCGACGTCTTCCCAGGTGTCGTAGCAGGTGACGGTGCCGTCGGCGTTGAGCTCGAGAGCGGCCTCGGCGGAGTCAAACATGCCGATGGTGATCAAAAAGCCGCCAAGAGAAATGCCCACGCCCATCGCCTTGCCTTCCTTCTTTCCGGCCTCGGCAAGAGCCTTGTACTCGTCGTACACGGGCTTGATCTTCTCGAGCATCGCGGGATAGGGATAATCGTAATAGGGGACGCTGTTTATGGTGAGATCGCCGGGACGCGCCGCGTTGAGATAGCGGAACTCCCACGGATCCATGCCGATCTCCTCGGCCGCCATATCTATGAGAGCCTCGGTGCAGGTATATATCTGCGGGGCGCCGAAGCCGCGGTAAGCCGCGTTGAAGCCGTGGTTGGTGGCGACGCCGCGGGCAAGAGCCTTGAAGTTGGGGATGTTGTAGCCGTGGAAGCCGACGGAAACGAGGTTGTTGAAGATCTTGCCGGCCACGACGCCGTAAGCGCCGTGATCGAGGCCTACGTCGTATTCCGCGGCGATGATGCGTCCGTCGTCGCCGACGGCCAGGCGGCCGTTGGTATAGGTGGCGCTGCGCTTGCCGGACATGTGCATGAATTCCTCATAGCTGAGGGTCAGGGTGCAGGGCATGTCCAGGTTCTGCACGGCGGTGGCGACCAGAGCGTAGGTGTTGGCGGTGACGGAATAGCCGAAGGAGCCGCCGACGGTGTTCATGATAACGCGTATCTTGTCCTTTTCAAGGCCGCAGCCCTGCTCGATGGCCTCGATGGCCTCGGTGATCGCCTGAGCCTTGCACTGTATGGTGAGCATGCCGTCCACGCCCCAATAGGCCTGCACCGTGTCGGGCTCTATGGGCAGATGCGGCTCGTGCTGGCTGTGGAAGCTGCCTTCCACCACGTGAGGAGCGTCGTCGAACAGCTCGGCGGTGTCCTCGCCCTTGAAGCAGGGCTGCTCCATGTAGAAGTTGGGCACGTTCTTGTGCAGCTGTATGGAGTTGGGCATGACCGCCTCGGGCAGGGTCATGTAGGAGGGCAGGACCTCGAGCTTCTGCTTGACCTTCTTGGCCGCCTCGCGGGCATGCTCGCGGGTGTCGGCTGCCACGAGGGCCACGACGTCGCCCATGCGGCAGATCTTCTCGCCGCAGATGATGGGGAACTCGGTAAGTCCGCTGCCGCGCTGACGGGGAACGACGGCGGGAGCGTCTATGTTGTTGGTGCCCTTGACGTCCTTAGCGGTCATGACCTTGATGACGCCGGGCATCTTCTCGGCCTCGCTGACATCGATATCGATGATGTTGGCGTGCACCGCTTCTCCCAGAACGACGGCAAGGTGAGCCGTGCCCTCGGGCATCTTGAGAGCCAGATCGTCGCCGTAATCGGCAAGACCGGTGGCTTTCGCAAGAGCGGTGGGACGCGGATGACGGGAGCCGTAGATATCCTTCTCGTCCTTATAGTTGTAGGTGATGTCGTCCATCGTGAGCTCGCCGCGCATGACCTTGGCCGCCATCATGACGGCGTCGACTATGGGCTTGTAGCCCGTGCAGCGGCAGACGTTGTGATGGGAACGGAACCACTCGCGGACCTCCTCGCGGGTGGGATCGGGATTGGTGAGCAGCAGACCGTAGGCGGATACTATGAAGCCGGGGGTGCAGAAGCCGCACTGGATGCCGCCGTAGGTTATCCAGGCCTGCTGCAGGGGATGCAGTCTGCCCGGAGCGCCTATGCCCTCGATGGTGAGTATCTTGCTGTTTTCGGGAACGCTCGAGATCTTCCTTGTGCAGGAACGTACGGGCTCGCCGTCGATGAGGACGGTGCAGGCTCCGCATACGCCCATGCCGCAGCCGACCTTGACGCCCGTGAGCCCGATGCGGCGCAGGACGGTGGAGAGCTTGTCCTTCTCGGGATCACAGATGACAAAACGCTGAGCGCCGTTGATCTCAAACGTCATTCTGGTGAGTTTCGCCAATTAAATCATCCTTTCATAAGAATGTATTATACTTCAATATGAAGAATAACATACAAATCCGCGCGATTCAAGCGTTTTCGTGCCTCGTGAAGGCCGGATGACGGCGGGAAAGATTATACTATTTTGAGAATAAAGCCTGCCGCGTCCGAAAAGAAGACCGGGCAGAGGCCGCCGGAAGGAAAAGGTTTTATTTTCGCCGCGCCCGGTTGATATGAGGAGAAAAAAATAATAAAATGAGAAAAAACGCATACGGTGGAACGATATGAAAAGCTTTATGGACGAGGAATTCCTTTTGAGATCGAAAACGGCGTCCGAGCTGTATCACGGCTTTGCCGAGGACATGCCCATAGCCGACTTTCACTGTCATCTCAGTCCGAAGGAGATGGCGGAGGACAAAAAATGGTCCGATATGAGCGAGCTCTGGCTCGGCTCGGATCATTACAAATGGCGCGCCATGCGCTCCGACGGCATCGAGGAGCGGTATATAACGGGCGACGCCCCGCCGGAGGAGAAGTTCGCGAAATACGCCGGGCTCATGCCGAGACTGATAGGCAATCCGCTGTATCACTGGACGCATCTGGAGCTGAAAAGATATTTCGGCGTGGATGAGCCTCTCAGAAGCGAAAGCTGCGGGAGGATATGGGAAAAATGCTCCGACAGGCTCGGGGGTATGTCGGCGCGCGGGATAGTGGAGAGCAGCGGCGTCCGGCTGATATATACCACCGACGACCCCGCCGACGAGCTGACGTATCATGAGCGGCTGAGGGACTGGAAGGTAAAGGTGCTTCCCGCGTGGAGGCCCGACAGGGCCATGAACGTAGACCGGGACGGCTTTGCCGGATACATCGCCGGTCTCGGCGGAGAGATACGCGATCTCGACGGGCTGAAAAGCGAGCTGGTCCGGCGCATGGACCGCTTCGGCGCTCTCGGCTGCCGCAATTCCGACCACGGACTCGATTTCGTGCCCCACCGCTTCGACGGGGCGGAGGACGCTGCCTTCAAAAAGGCTCTGCGCGGCGAAAGGCCGACAAAAGAGGAGAGCGAGAGCTACAAAACGGCCCTGCTCACATTCCTCGCGGGAGAATACCGCCGCCGCGGCTGGGTCATGCAGCTGCATTTCGGCGCGGTGAGAAACGTGAACCCGACCGCGTTCGCGCGCCTCGGCCCCGACAGCGGCTTTGACGCCATCGGAGGCGGGTCGGGCTGCGGCGAGGCGCTGGCCGCGCTGCTGGGACGGATCGAGGCCGGGAGCGGACTGCCGAAAACGGTGCTGTATTCCCTCGATCCCGCCGACAACGCGCAGATAGACGCGATAACGGGCTGCTTTGCCTGCGCGGAAGCGAGGGGAAAGGTGCAGCACGGGTCCGCCTGGTGGTTCAGCGACACGAAAAAGGGCATGGAGGAGCATTTGAAAAACCTTGCGTCGATGTCCGTCCTGGCGAATTTCATCGGCATGGTGACGGACTCGCGCAGCTTCCTCAGCTATACGAGGCACGAATATTTCCGAAGGATACTCTGCTCGCTGCTGGGAGACTGGATAGAGAACGGGGAATATCCCGCGGATATCGCCGCCGTCGGCTCGGCGGTGAGGGATATCTGTTACAACAACGCCATGAGGTATTTCGGGGCGGAGTGAAAGCATCATGACGCGGCGCCGCGCATAGTATTTGAATACGAACCCGGTTTTTGCGGGCTGACGTGCCGGGATATCCCGGCACGCCGGCCCGCAAGGCCCGGCAGCACGTAAAGGAGGAATACCATGCGCGGTTTCGCTTTTACGCAAAGGATGACGGCCCGCGGACGCAGAGCGCTGACGACCGCGGGCATTATGCTTGCCGTGGCGCTGATATTCGCGGCGGTGAACAGCCCCGTGTTCATCGCGGCCTCGGCCGCCTCGCGCAGGATACCGATATACAGCGTGGAGCGCGACGGGAAGTTCTGTTCTCTGAGCTTCGATGCGGCTTGGGGAAACGACGACACGCAGAAGCTCATCGACATACTCGCGGCGTACAACGTAAGGGCGACCTTTTTCGTCGTAGGAAGCTGGGCGGAAAAGTATCCCGAATCGGTCAGGGCCCTTTTCGACGCCGGGCACGAGGTGATGAACCATTCCGACGACCACGCGCATTTCAACAGGCTTTCCCCGGAAGAGATAGAGAGCAATATTAACGCCTGCAGCGACAGGATAGAGGCCATAACCGGAGTGAGGCCGTCGCTGTTCCGCTGTCCGTACGGGGAATACGACGACCACGTGGTCGCGGCGGTGAACGCCATGGGCATGGAGGTGATCCAATGGGACGTGGACAGCCTCGACTGGAAGGATCTCGACGCGGATACGATATACAAGAGAGTAACGTCAAGGGTCGCCCCGGGGAGCATAGTGCTGTTCCACAACGCCGCGCTGCATACGCCCGAGGCGCTGGGAGCGATAATAGAATACCTTCTCGGAAACGGCTACACCGTCGTGCCGGTCTCCGAGCTGATACTTGACGGACAGACCGTGACGGATCACGCGGGACGCCAGCGCCCCGCGTGACGGCGGGGGAAGCGCAGCTTGAAAAAAAGAAAGAGCGCGTATATAATGTTATCGGTACGAAAGCGAAGCTGCGGAAGGACGGTGAAGGATGAACGGAACGGAAACGGATCTCACGGAGGAGATCGGCCGGGCGCTCGGGATAAGCCTGCCGGCGGGGGAAGCGGCGGAATGGCTGAAGGAGTACGCCGAGCCTTACAGGGAGCTTATGACGCGATATCGCTGCGCGATGATGGAAGTGGAGACCAAATTCAGAGTGCTGAACGAGGAGCTGTCCCTCGGAGACGACAGAAACCCGATAGAAACGGTCAAGGTGCGCCTGAAAAAGCCCGAAAGCATAATGAAAAAACTGCTCAGAAACGGTTTTCCCATGACCGTGGAGAGCATCGAGCAGAACATAAACGACATAGCCGGGGTGCGGGTGATATGCTCCTTCAGCTCGGATATCTATATGCTCGCCGACTCGCTGCTGAAGCAGGACGACGTTCTGCTGCTGCAGAAAAAGGACTATATAGCCGAACCGAAATCCAACGGCTACCGGAGCCTGCATCTTATCATCGCCACGCCGATCTTCCTGCACAACAGCAAGCGGCTGATGAAGGTGGAGGTCCAGCTGCGCACGCTCGCCATGGACATGTGGGCGAGCCTGGAGCACAAGCTGAGATATAAAAAGAACGCGGAGTCTGCCGCGATGGCGGAGGAGCTGCTGGCCTGCGCGGAGATAAGCGCGGAGATAGACCGCAGGATGGAAAAAATACGCTCGGACGTCGCCGCGGCGGGCTGAGCGGCGCGCGGTTTCCCGGGCGCGCGGAAGAACGATCCAAACGAAGTCTGCGGCGTCGGCCCACGGGCCGGCGCCGCAATAATTATTTAGTGCTTGCCTGCCGGGGAAAAAAGTATTATAGTCGTTAGAAAAAACAACGGCCTCGGGGCCCGGGAAAAGGGCGGGGGCGGGACGGAGAATATGCATAACCCCAGGATTGAACGGCGCTCGAGCTACAAGATGGACATGTGCCACGGGCCGATGCTCGCCAAGATCATACTTTACGCGCTGCCGGTGATGTTCACCGGCATCCTGCAGCTGCTTTTCAACGCCGCCGACATGGTGGTGGTCGGACAGTTCTGCGGCAGCAATTCCGTGGGCGCGGTCGGCGCGACCGGCGCGCTTATCGGACTGATGGTGAACCTGTTCACCGGCCTGTCGGTGGGGGCGGGCGTGAACGTCGCGGTAAACGTCGGCGCGAACGACGACGGGGCTGCCCACGAAACGGTGCATACCGCGATCCCCACGGCGTTCATAAGCGGGCTGATGCTTTCCGCGATAGGCATATGCTTTTCCAGGCAGTTCCTGAAGTGGATGGGCACGCCCGAAAACGTCATCGGCCTTTCCGCGCTTTATATGCGCATATATTTCTGCGGCATGACGCAGAGCATGCTCTACAACTACGGCGCGGCGATACTCAGGGCCGTGGGAGACACGCGCAGGCCGCTGATCTTCCTTACGGTCGCCGGGGTGCTGAACGTGCTGCTGAACCTGCTTTTCGTCACGGTGTTCAGAATGGACGTGGCGGGCGTGGCGCTGGCCACGGCGATATCGCAGACTCTTGCCGCGGTGCTGGTGCTGGCGGCCCTCGCGCGGAGAGACGACTGCTGCAGACTCGTATTCGGAAAAATGAAGATACGCAGAAAGCCTCTGCTGCGCATCATCGCGGTGGGTCTGCCCGCGGGGATACAGGGCAGTCTGTTCGGCATATCCAACGTGATAATACAGTCCTCCGTAAATTCCTTCGGCTCGGTGGTGCTTGCGGGCAGCTCCGCCGCGGGAAACGTGGAAAGCTTCGTGTTCATTTCCATGAACGCTTTTCACCATGCCGGAATGAATTTCGTCGGGCAGAATTACGGAGCCCGCCTTTATAAGCGCATAGGACGCATACGCCTTATCTGCCTCGGCTGCGTGACGGCCGTAGGCATAGTGATGGGCTGGACGATATTCTTCTTCGCGCGGCCCCTGCTGTCGATCTATCTCGCCGACTCGCCAGAGGCGATAGAATACGGCGTGGTTCGCATGACGTATATCTGTCTGCCGTACTGTCTCAACGGCCTGCACGACGTCATGACGGGAATAATACGCGGGATGGGACACTCGACCGGACCGATGCTGATATCCATATTCGGGATATGCGTAACGAGGATAGTTTGGGTCAGCACGATATTCCGTCTGCCGGCGTTCCACAATATGCGGTTCCTGTTCATGACATACCCCATATCGTGGCTCATCACGTTCCTGATGCTGACCGTTTGCTACGAGGTTATCATGAGGCGGATGAAGCGGCCGGGAGACGAGGCGGCCGGGACGGCGGCGTAAAAACGGTAAAAATGAATTCGCGGGGCATTTTGAGTATTTCAAAATGCCCCGCGCAGTTTTCCTGTCTGCTGCCCGCGTTCATTCAAACGCGGCCTTAAGCCTTGCGTACATTTCCGGCAGCCCCCGCTCCAGGTCGAAGGAGCGGTTGTCGGGACCGGTCCATATATGAAAGGTCTCGGCCTCGCCCAGAAGGACGCCGGAGGCGTCGGTAAGCGTATAGCTCAGCCCCAGCTTTTTCGGAGCGAAGCTCTCCGGGCGCACCGTGATATACAGGGTCTGGGGATAGGTCGCGGCGCCCTTGTATTTTATGTGCAGGTCCACCATGGCGGGGTTCACGCCGAGGGCGCTGAGCTCCTCAAAGCGCAGCCCGGCGCGCTCGAGCCACTCAAGGCGCGCCTGCTCGTACCATATGGGATACACGGCGTGATGCACCACGCCCATCCTGTCGCACTCCGGGTAACGGGTGTTGATCTCGCAGGTGACGGTCATACCAGCTTCCTCCCCATAAGCACGCCCATGGCCGAGGCCATCATCAGACCGCGGGTCCAGCCGCTGGAGTCGCCCAGGCAGTGGAGCCCCTTGACGTTGGTATTGAAATCCGTGTCCATTTTTACGCGGTTGGAGTAGAACTTCAGCTCGGGGGAATAAAGCAGGGTCTCGTGCGCGGCGAAGCCGGGGACGACCTCGTCCATGGCCTGGATGAAATTGATAATGTTTATCATGGAGCGGTAGGGCATGGCGGAGGTGATGTCGCCGGCGACGGCGTCGGGGAGAGTGGGGCGGACGTTGGAGTAGGCCAGCTCCTTGTCCCAGGTGCGCTTGCCGTCGAGTATGTCCCCGTAGCGCTGGACGAGTATGCGCCCGTCGGCGAGCATGTTGGTAAGCTCGCCTACCTTCTGGGCGTACTCTATCGGCTGATTGAAGGGAACGCTGAAATTATGCGAGCAGAGTATGGCGACGTTGGTGTTCTCGGATTTGATGTCCTTGTACGAATGTCCGTTTACGACCGCAAGACCGTTGTCGTAGTTTTCCTGGGACACGAAGCCGCCGGGGTTCTGACAGAAGGTGCGGACCTTGTTCTTGAAGGGCTTGGGATAGCCTATGAGCTTGGATTCGTAAAGCACGCGGTTGACCGTTTCGAGCACCTCGCTGCGCACCTCCACCCTCACGCCTATGTCGACGGTCCCGGGCTGGTGGGCTATGCCGTGCTCCACGCAGATGTCCTCCAGCCACGCCGCGCCCCTGCGGCCCGTGGCTACGACCACCTCGTCGGCGTAAATCGAGTCGCCGCGGCCGTCTTTGACTATCTCCGCGCCGCGGCAGCATTCGTTTTCTATTATAAGATTGGTGCATTCGGTCTCCAGCAGCAGCTCAACGCCTTTTTCGACAAGAAAGCTCTCGATGGAGGCGTAAAGATCATGGGCCTTTTCCGTGCCGAGATGGCGTATCGGGCACAGCACCAGCTTCAGCCCGGCGCCTATGGCGCGGCGGCGTATGTCCCGGACCTCGTCCGTTTCCTCGGAGCCCTCAACGTGAGTATCGGCGCCGAAGGAAAGGTAGATCCCGTCCGTATAGTCTATGGTCTGCTGGGCAAGCTCGCTGCCTATGAGAGAGGGCAGCTCTCCGCCCACCTCGCAGCTGAGGGAAAGCTTGCCGTCCGAAAACGCGCCCGCGCCGGAAAAGCCGGTCGTGATATTGCAGTTCGGCTTGCAGCTCACGCAGCGCTGCGTGACGCTTTTGGGGCAGCTGCGGTCCTCCACGGCCTTGCCCTTTTCGACTATGGTTATCTTTTTGCGGCTGCCGCGCTTTATCATTTCGATCGCCGTGAAAATGCCGGCGGGTCCGGCGCCTATTATCAGAACGTCTGTTTTCATTGTCTTTTCCTTTACTGTGGTTTTGCCCGTCGTCGGTTGAGCGCGCGCCGTCCGGGAAGGGCGGAACGCGCGGCGTACGATACATTATACCATGTCCTCGGGACATGGTATATGGCATCGCCGCCGGTTGCCGCTCCGCGGCGAGGCGGTCGTGCCGTGCCGTTAAAGCGTATAATGACCGCTTTGCGGTTATTATACCGTATTTCTGCGGCTTATGCAATCGCCGCCGCGGCGGGTATCGATTTGACGGCATAAAAAAATAAAAAAGTCGATATTGACACGGGCGGAGCGGAATGGTATACTCTTAAAGCCGCTTTGAGCAGGCATATATCCCGAGGGTATATATAAGCCGGCCTGTCCGCGCCTGCGAGAGCGAGTCTTTTTATGAGGATGGTGCATATGCTGCACGCTATTATTGAAACCGGCGGCAAGCAGTACAGGGTCGCGGAGGGCGACGTGCTGTTTATTGAAAAGCTCGATGCGCAGGCCGGAGACAGCGTTTCCTTCGATAAGGTCCTCGCCGTTATCGACGATGAGAAGGGCGCGAGCATCGGAACGCCCGCGGTGGAGGGCGCAAGCGTTTCCGCCAAGGTCGTAAAGAACGGCAAGGCAAAGAAGATCCATGTTTACAAGTTCAAGGCCAAGAAGAACTACCGCAGGCGTCAGGGCCACAGACAGCCCTATACCCAGGTACAGATCGACGCCATCAAAGTCGGCTAAGGAGGGAAACGGACATGGCACATAAAAAAGGAATGGGCTCCACCAAGAACGGACGCGACAGCAAGTCCAAGCGCCTCGGAGCAAAGAGAGCCGACGGACAGTTCGTTTTGGCGGGAAATATCCTCGTGACCCAGCGCGGCACAAAGATACATCCGGGCACCAACGTCGGAAGGGCGAGCAACGACAGTCTTTTCGCCACGGCCGACGGCATAGTCCGTTTCGAGCGTCTCGGCAGAGACCGCAAGAAGGTATCGGTTTACGAGGTAAGCGAGAGCAAAGCAGAGTGATTTGAAACAAAAGGCCGGCATCCGCCGGCCTTTTATTTCATCCGTGTCCGCCTTCAAGACGGCGGGCGCCGCAGCCCGGCGCGCGAAAGGGAGCGAGGTAACGAAATGTTTGTTGATAAGGTGAATATAAGCGTCGCTGCCGGCAGCGGCGGAAACGGCGCCGTGGCCTTCCACCGGGAAAAGTACGTCCCTGCCGGCGGGCCCGACGGCGGCGACGGCGGCCGCGGCGGGAGCATAATACTCGTCGCGGACGATAACATGTCCACGCTGATGGATTTCCGCTACAAGCGCAAGTATACCGCCCCCAACGGAGCGGACGGGCAGGGCGGCATGAAAAAGGGCAGGGACGCCGAGGATCTCATAATCCGCGTCCCGCGGGGCACGGTGGTGCGCGACAGAGAGAGCGGAGCCGTGATAAAGGATATATCCGAGGACGGACGCTTCGTGCTGGCAAAGGGCGGCGCCGGCGGCTGGGGCAACAAGCATTTTGCGACGCCGACGAGGCAGAAGCCGAATTTTGCCAAGCGCGGAAGGGCCGGGCAGCGCAGAGACGTCACGCTGGAGCTGAAGCTGCTGGCGGACGCTGGGCTCGTAGGCTTCCCGAACGTGGGCAAGTCCACGCTGCTCAGCGCGGTGTCGAAGGCGCATCCCAAAATAGCGGATTATCATTTTACCACCCTTTACCCCAATCTCGGGGTGGTCTGGGCGGCGGAGGGCGTATCCTTCGTCATGGCGGATATCCCCGGCATAATCGAGGGCGCCTCGGAGGGCGCGGGCCTCGGCCATGATTTTCTCAGGCATATAGAGCGCTGCCGTCTGCTGGTGCACATGGTGGACATATCCGGCAGCGAGGGACGCGATCCCGTGGAGGATTACGAAACCATAAACCGCGAGCTGCTGCTGCACGACCCGGAGCTGGCGGCAAGGCCGCAGATCGTCGCGGCGAACAAGAGCGACATAGCCGCGGACGGCGAGGCGGCGGAACGCTTCAGAGCGCACATCGCCGCGCAGGGCATGCAGCTTTTCGAGATATCCGCGGCGACGGGCCGGGGAGTGCGCGAGCTGGTCATGGCGATAGCCGGAAAGCTCCGCGAGCTGCCGCCCATACAGATCTTCGAGCCGGAATATACGGAAACGGAAGAGCTTCCCCAGACCTGCGGCGACGTGAGCATCCGCGAAGAGGACGGGGTGTGGCTCGTGGAAGGAAAGTGGCTTGAGCGGGTGATGAGCGGAGTGAACTTCGACGACGCGGAGTCGAGAATGTATTTCGACCGCACCCTTCGTTCCGCGGGGCTTTTCGAGCGCCTGGAGGACATGGGGATAAAGGACGGGGATACCGTGTCGATCTACGAGCTGGAGTTCGAATACAGGCGATAAACGCGGACGCGCTTGTTTTTTGTAACACTTTGTTGTTGAATTTACCGGGCGCATAATGTATGATTGGCGCGTTGATACAAATAATAAAAAAGATATCAGTCTGAGGTATATATGAAAAAACCACTGCTCAGCGCCATGTGTTTCCTTCTCGGCGCGCTGTTGGGAGCGGTCCTGTGTCTTCTGAGCGTAACGCTGAAAATGTCCCACGAAAACAAGAACGCGGTCCCGACAGTGCCCGCCGTCCCGGTGAGTGCGGACGGAGAAAAAGCGGAGGAGGTCGTGGAAGCGGCGTATTCTGTCACGGCTGCCATACGCGACGGGGATTACGAGACCCTTTCCGCGTTCGTCCATCCGGAATACGGACTTATCGTATCCCCGTATTCCACCGTGAACCTTGCTTCCAACCAATGCCTTACGCCCGTTCGCGTGGCCTCGATAGCCAAAGACGACACGGAGTATATCTGGGGGACGAGGCCGGACACCGGCGAGCCTATCCGGATGACCGCGGCGGAGTATTTTTCCGGCTTCGCGTATGACTGCGATTTCATGAGCGCGCCGCTGCTGGGAGTGAACCGCATCGTAAAGAGCGGCAACGCCCTCGAAAACGTAGCTTCGGTTTTCCCGGAGGGGGAATTCGTGGATTTCTGCGTGCCCGGAACGGACGAGGAAGGGCTGGAGTGGAGGATACTCCGCCTGGTGTTCGAGCCCTATGAGGACAGCCTCCGTCTGACCGCCGTGATCCACAGCCAATACACGAACTGAATAAAGACCCGCGGGGCTGACGCAAAACGATTTGCGGCAGCCCCGTTTTTATTTTGAAAAGACGCGATGCATGTTTTGAGGGGAGCGGGCAATACTAACACGGCAACTATCATTGAAAGGAAACGAGTATGAAGCGGATAATTGCCGTGCTGGCGGCGGCAGCGCTGCTTTCGGCGCTGCTGTGCGCCTGCGGAGCTGAAAGAAAGCCTCCCCTCAGCAGCGAAATGCCGCGCGTTACGGCCAACGTTACCTCTTCTCCCGCGCCGGCGACGCCCGGCACGGAGGAAAGCAAAGGCGGGACCGGAGAAGGCGGAATGATGAACGGCGGGAACGCAAACCGCGTTCCCGGTTCGGCGGGCCCGGCCCTGAACACCGAGAGCCCCCGGGATACCGCCGCGCCGAAACGCTGAGGCAAACGGGAGGGGCCGCTGCAATCCTTTCGTTTTGCAGCGGCCCCTGCTTGTTGTGGAAAAAGTCCGGCGGCCTTTTTTTGCCGGTCGGGTATTCCCGGCGTCGCCCCGCGGGGAGGTCATTCGCGCCCGGGCGCACGGCCGCTCTCCGGAGGGCCGAAATACGAGCCGGGCAGCGGCGCGGAGGACAAGACGAGCTTCTGCAGCACAAGTCCGGCGTCCATGCCGTAAAAACGCAGGGTGTGCGCTCCCTCGCTCAGCTCATGCGCGGTGCGGGAAAGATGTATGTTGTCCATTACGGCGTTCTGCCACAGCTCGTTCGCGTAGCTGCCCGCGGCGTAGCCCTCGGGCAGAGCGTTGCCGATTACGGCGGGAGCCGAATCGAAGGAAACGGCGTAACGCAGGCTTCCGGGCTCGGTAAGATTGTTGGTGGGAGCGGAAAAAACGGTAAGGGTATAGCGTCCGGGAGAGAAAAGGAAAAAGCTGTATTCAAGGTACGGCGCGCCGCGCCAGTCTTCGAAGGAGAGGGTATCGGGGTACATTTTCACGGACGAAAGGGTGCGCCCGTAATTTTCGATAAGCTTCCATTCCGCTCCGCCGCCTCCGGCGCGGGCGGAAAAATGCTCCGCCTCGACGGATACGACCCCGCCGCTTTCGACAAAGGCACCCGCAGGAGCGGCGGACAGGTCCCGTATCATCGCCCTGACGTTGATGACGACCTTTTGCCCGGCTCCCGTTACGCTTATCCTGCCCTCACTGTCCGCTTTCGGAGCGCCCGGCCCGAGAGAAACGAAGAAATCCGCGCCGGTTTTTATCTCAGCCTCGCTGCGGTCAAGGGATATCCAGTCCGAGTCGGTCTCGAGACGGCAGACGAAGGGCGTCCTGCCGCCGTTGGAAACCGTGACGCGGTATCTTTCTCCGCCGCTTTCCGTAAAAGCGGGCAGGAAAGCTTCCTCGCCGTCCGTATGGGCGGAATACGTGCCCGCGGTATTTACCATGAGCACGCTGCCGTCCTTAAGGGAGGTTTTTACATATTCGGGATACGCTCCGCTGTCGGGGGTCCACATACGGTAGCCCACGTGGGGAGAGCTCATCATGCCGCGCCATTTGCCCGCCGCCATTTTGCCGTTGTAGTAGGCCTGCATCTCCTTGTCCTTTTCGACGCAGGCCCAGCCGAGACGGGCATACTCGTTGCCCAAAGCGCTTTTTTCGCGGCAGAACCATTCGTTCAGCCCGGCGTAGATCTGCATTTTTATCACGTTGGCCGTCGCGACGGCGGGGTAGAAGACGAGCTGGTAATACGCGTCCGCGAGCTCGCCGTCCATGAGCGCGGCGCATTCCTCGGCCTTCGCCTCGAGGGCGAGCGCGGCGTCCAGCACCCGGCGGGCTTCGTCATAGTGAAGCAGACTGTAGGTATAAGGGAAAGTGATCTCGGGCTTCCTTGCCCCGCTCATGCGGGTGTATCCCTCGAGGATATCCGCCGCGAGAGCGACGGCGCGCTCGCCGCAGCGGCCGAACTGCCCGCGGGCCCAGGCGAGGGTATATTCCCGTATCCTGTTTATGCCGCCGGTCCCCAGGGAGTCAAAATCATAGGCGAGATCGAGAAAATACGAGATCGGCAGCTCCATGGGCTTGAGATCGCCCGTGTTGACTACCCATACCTCCCGCACGCCGTAGTCGTAGGCCATGCTCATCTGCTCCCAGACCTTGACGAGGGGAGTGACGTTTACCCATTCATACGAGCGGGGACCGCCGTGATAATCAAAGTGATAATACATGCCCCAGCCGCCGGGCCTGTTCCTCTCGCTTTCGGCGGGGAGAGTGCGCGTGTTGGCAAAATTGTCGTCCGTCATCATCACGGTGACGCCGTCCAGCCCGTCCCAGCGGCGCAGGCCCTCCTCATCGGGTGAGCCGTACCAGTATTTTTCTACCTCTTTGTATATCGTGAGCACCTGCGGCACGTCGGACATGCCGTGCTTTTCCAGCAGCTGCTTCTGCACCTTTATTATCCTTTTCAGCAGCCGTATGTTGTCCCCGGCGGAGCCGAAAAGTGCGGAGTCGTTCTCGCCGCGCATGCCTACGGTGACAAGACTTTCCAGACCTTTATTGCGCCTGAGCCCGTCCTCCCAGAACGCGGTGATCGCGTCGGCGTTGGAGGCAAAGTCCCAGGCGGGATCGCTGCCGTAGCGGCAGCTTATCCTCTTCCACTCTTCGCCCGCGCGGAACATGGGCTCATGGTGCGAGGTGCCCATGACTATGCCGTAGGCGTCGGCCAGCCGGGCACAGGCAAGGGGCTCGCTCACGCCGTCCTCGCTGAACACCGCGCTCCACATGGCGGGCCAGAGGAAATTGCCTCTGAGACGCAGGATGAGCTCGAATACCTTACCGTAAAAAAGCTCGTTGAAGCCGCCGAAAGCCGAGCTGACCCATGAGCCGAGGGAAGGCCATTCGTCGTTGAGAAAGATACCGCGGTATTTTACCGAGGGCTCCCGCGAGGTCATCTCGAGCTCGTCGGCGGAAAACTCCGCCGAGTCCCTTTTCGCGGGCTTCACGTCGGCCCAGTACGCCCACGGGCTGACTCCGATGAGAGACGAAACGTGATAAAGCCCGTAAAAGACGGCTCTCTTTTCGCTGCCGGCGATTATAAGGGCGTTGCCGACGCCGTCGGCGGGGGAGGATACGAGCCGAAGGGCGAACACCTCTCTTCTGCCCTCCACGCCGGAAAGATCGAGTATGCCGCGGCGGACCATATCGTCCATGGGCGGGCAGTCCCCGACCACGCCCGCGATGATCACGTCGCCGCGCAGAGCCGCCGGATCGGATACGATCTCCGGGCGCGCTCCGCCGACCAGCTCCACGTCTCCGGCGAAGGACTCGGCGGCGAGCCTCAGCCCCGCGGCGTCGGCGCAGTCGGGACAGATATACAGCGCAGCCGCTCTGCCGTTTTTGAATATTACCATATCATGCTCCTGCGTATAGGTTCAGTCTGCCATATCATGCTTCGGGAATGCTTTTCGCGCCGACGGAGGATATTTTGAGCTCTATCCCTTTGCCGAGGGCCATGTCCGAAAGCAGTCCTGCAATCTTTTCTTTGTTCCTGTTGACGTACGCCGCCAGCAGCTCGTTTTTTCTGTCCTCGGACATCCCCGCGAGGACTGCCCTGGCCGCGCTTGTCCCGAGCTCGGGGGCATTTGAAAGAAAACGGGCCCAAAGCGGCTTCTCTCCGCCGCTGTCGGCCTGACTGAGCAGGGCGGGCAGAATGAGCTCCGCGGCGCGCTCGTAGTTGATGTCGTCGATATTAACCGTAAGCTGTATCATAACAACGCTCCTTGAACACCTGTCGGTTTTCACGGGCTGATTTGCGCCGATACTTCGTTGCAGCCCTTGAAAATACGGAAGTATTCCTTTCGGCCTGCGCCTCGCCTCAGCCGAAATCTGCTCCGCGAAAACTGGGCAGCACCTGCAAGCAGGCAATTTTCGAGGGATTTTTGTTCTGTTTGATGCGGCAAGGCTGTCGCCTTGCAAAGAAAAAAGGGCAAAAGGCGCCGAAAAGATACGTTCTCGGGCGGCAGAGGTTCCTTAAGAGCGTACCACGCGGCACTCTTCCGTGCCGTAGTATTCCAGGCATTCGATGCTGTTTTCGCCGATGATCTCCCCGCAGGTGACTATGGGGACCGCGGGAGGGCAGCTGACGCAGGCGGAGCTGAGCACGCGCCCCAGGCAGCTGCGCACGGGAAGGGTCTCACTGTCGGAAAAGAGGGCCTCCCTCGCGCTCATCGCCCTTTCGGGAAGTATGAACCGGGGAGGGGAGCCGGAGAGCGGAGGCCGTTCTTCGGCCGACAGGAACGCGGATTCAAGGCGCGAGAGCTCTTCGCCGCTGTTTTGGCACGACAGCATGAATACCGCGGTATCGGGGTCGTAAAACTCGCATATCACGCCGCGGCTTTTCATGTACGCGGCAAGCTCTGAGCCGGTATAGCCGCGGGGCTTTGTCAGGACGGTCAGCTTCATGGGCTCGTCCCCGGCGAGCGTCCATCCGGCCTGCGCCAGCCGCTTCTTCAGCGATTCCGCGCGGGGGAGGAAAGCCGCGAGACGGTCGGAAAAGGTCTCGAGATAGGGATTGGCGAGATCGAGAGACCGCAGTATCAGATAAGACGGACTCGTAGAGCCGAAGAACGCCATGGCCTCCTCGGCGCGCCGGGCAAAAAAACCGGGCAGGCGCGGAGACAGATGGAGATAGGCTCCGCCGGTAAGCACGGGCAGGGTCTTGTGCGCCGAGGAACAGCACATATCCGCTCCGAGGTCGGTGGGATAAAGGGAGCGGGTGAGAAATCTCAGATACGCGCCGTGGGCGCAGTCGACGAGCAGCAGTATGCCGTTCCCGGCGCAGAGCTCCGAGAGCGGGGAAACGTCGAGGATATTCCCGAGATAATCGGGAGAGGTAAGGTAAACGGCGTCCGGCTTATACGGCGCGGAGGACAGAGCCGCCTCAAGCGTCTGAGCCGTGACGCCGCAGGAAAACAGGCTGCCTTCGTTTTCGGGACGTATCCAGTCCACGTCGATGCCGAGCATGGCGGCGGTGTTGATAAAAGTCTTGTGCGCGTTGCGTCCGGCGAGGATGCGCGCCCTGCCGCGGCCCTTCGCTGCCGCGTCCATCGCCGTAAGATAAAGCATGGCGCGTATGCACAGCGACGAGCCCTCGGCGGAATAAAACGTCCTGCAGCCGAAAAGACGGCCCGCGTTTTCCTCGCTCTCGGCTATCACTCCCCGCGCGCGGTACAGCTCGTCGGCCCCGTCAAACTCCGTTATGTCACAGGCCTCCGCGCCGGGCAGCGGTCTGCCCTTGTGGCCGGGCATATGGAAGCGGGCGGGAGAGCTGCCCGCATAGGAGAGTATGAGATCGTTTATCGGAGTATTCATGCTTCGGACAGCTGCTCCGCCGCGGCGAGAGCCACGGCGCATTCGATGCGCTTGCGGAAAAGCTCGCAGCCGTAGGCGTATACTCCGCGGATCGAGCCGCTTGCCCGCCACGCGTTCGCCGCGCAGCCGCCGGAGCAGTAGAGCTTGGCCCAGCAGTCGGCGCATTCGGGACGGGAATAGACGCTGCAGGAGGCAAATTCGCGGCGTATGTCCGCGTTTGTCACGCCGCTGCGGACGTCGCCCATCCTGAAACGCTCGTCGCCCACGAACTGATGGCAGGGATAAAGCTCGCCCGAAGGGGTCACGGCCATGTATTCCGAGCCGGAGCCGCAGCCGGAAACGCGCTTGTAGATGCAGGGACCTCCGGCCAGGTCCAGCATATAATGATAGAATATGAACGGACGGCCCTCACGGCGACGCTCCAGCATGAGCAGGGCAAGCTTTTCATACTGCTCCATGACCGTGGGCAGATCGTCGTAGGTCAGCGCGGAGGGATCGTCGGGAGAGCATACGACGGGCTCCATGCTCAGCCGCGTGAAGCCGAGGTCGAGCATCTGCCGGATATCCTCGAGAAAATCGGGGTTGTGGTGGGTGAAGGTGCCGCGGATATAGTAGCTCTTTCCTTCCATGGCGGATACGAGCTTTTGGAATTTCGGTACGATGCGCTCCCAGCTGCCGCGGCCCTCGGAGTCGACGCGGAAGCGGTCGTGCACCTCGCGGCGTCCGTCGAGACTGAGCACGACGTTGCTCATTTCCCGCCTGACGAAGTCGATGACCTCGTCGTCGATGAGCATGCCGTTGGTGGTAAGGGTAAAGCGAAAGACCTTGCCGCTCGTTTTTTCAAGGCCGCGGGCGTATTCGGTAAGGCGTTTGACCACGTCGAAGTTCATCAGCGGCTCGCCGCCGAAAAAATCGACCTCGAGGTTCCTGCGGTCTCCGGAGGAGGCAGCGAGGAAATCCAGGGCCTGCTTCCCGACCTCATAGCTCATGAGCGCGCTCTTGCCCCTGTAGCGTCCCTGGCCGGCAAAGCAGTAGGAGCACTGCAGATTGCAGCAATGGGCGACGTGCAGGCACAGCGCCTTGACGACGCCGTCCGCTCTCGGATCGGGAAGGTCCTGAAAGGCGTCGGGGGCAAAGAGACGTCCGCTTTTTTTGAGAGCGGCTATCTGATCATAACATTCGGCGACGTCCTCCGGGGAAGCCGACGGGTGCTTTTCGGCCGCCGCGCGAAGGCAGGCGTCCCTGTCCGAGCCCTCAAAAAGAGCGATGAGATCGTATGCGAGATCGTCGACTATATGCACGCTGCCGGAGTAAACGTCGATGACTATGTTTCGGCCGGCAAATTTGTATTGATGGATCATTGCGGTCCTCCATAGCATGAATGCCGCCATACGGCGGCATTCACGGAAAAGATCATGAGTTTTATTCTTTTTCGCTTTTGTTCTCGCAGCTCTGGTTTGCTACGCCGCAGCTGGTCTTGCAGGCAGACTGACAGGAGGTCTGGCACTCGCCGCAGCCGCCGTTCTCGGCGCTCTTGCAGAGGTCGCGCGTAACAAGGGTCTTTATATGTTCCATTTGAGAAACCCGCCTTTCAAAGAATATACGCACACTCGCGTGATTTCCCGCCGCTGACGGCGGCGTACTCATGCACTGATTATAACAGATATGCGTTTGTTGTCAAGAAACAGACGCAAAAAAGCCCGCGGCCGCCCCGGACCTCCCGCGCCGCCGCGGCGGAGAAAAACAGGAAAAATAAAACCCGATAAGGCAATATTTACTTGACAAAGAAATGAAAGAAATGTTACGCTTGAACAAAGATGAAGGAGGAGTATTCCGATGAATAAAAAAGAACTGTTCATGTCTGCCCTCAGAAACGAAAAGCCCATGAAGTGGATGGGGTACGCGTTCGATCCGTTCCCGAAGGTCATGTTCAACTGCATCATGGACCCCATCTCCGTATGGGACATCCTCTTCATTCAGGGCGAAAACGTGCTGGATCACTGGGGCGTCAACCATCGCTACCTGCCCGGCGATCCCGGCATAATCCCCATGGTCAATGAAGAAAACCAGGTGATCAAGGACATAACCAAATGGCGCGACTACGTGGTGTTCCCCGAGATCCCCGAGCTGGACTGGAGCGACGCGAAGAAGTCAATAGAAGAGGTCGACCGTGAAAACGAGTTCGTTATGGTCCCCTCCTTCCGCGGACTGTTCGAGCGCGCGCACTGCCTCATGACCTTTGAGGACACGCTTATAAACATGTACGAGGAGCCGGAGGCGATGAACGAGCTGTTCAGCGCCTACGCAGACTGGAAGATAAAGGTATTCGAGCAGCTGATCGACAACCTGCATCCCGATATCATCCACTCTCATGACGACTGGGGCTCCAAGACCAGCCTGTTCTTCTCCCCCGAGAAGTTCCGCGAGCTGCTCAAGCCTCATTACCAGAGGATGTACGACTACGTCAAGTCCAGAGGCGTGCTCATCCAGCACCATGCCGACTGCTGCTGCAACGGCATAGAGACCGATATGGTCGATCTGGGCATAGATATGTGGCAGGGCGTCCTTCCCTCCAACGACATCATGGGCATCAAAAAGCGCACCAACGGCAAGCTGCTGCTGATGGGCGGTATCGATCAGGGTATAATCGACCAGGCCGACGTGAGCGAGGAGGTCGTTCGCGCCGAGGTCCGCAGAGCCATAGACAGCTATGCCCCCGGCGGAGCCTTCCTGCCCTGCATAGGCAGCCTCGAGTGCCTCAACGCCTGGGTCACCCCCGTGGTCATCGACGAGTGCAACCGCTACGGCGCGGAGTGGCTCAAGAACAATCAGTGATCATCCTATAAGACGGACTGCTTTCACTGGACGGCTTTTGAGGGAGCGGCATTATTGCCGCTCCCTCAAATCATAGGTTGCATCACGGTTTATGAGTTGATTTTCGGCCATGACGCGGATATAATGGTCCGAAGATACGGTTTACAGTCAAGGAGACACTGCGCCATGAAATGCGTAAACTGCGGCAGAGAGCTGACCGAAAAAGACATAATATGCCCAGCGTGCCGGACGAGGCGCGTGACGGCCTGCATGAGCTGCGGGAGAATAGAAACGGAGGGGCGCGCCCTGTGCCCCCGATGCGGGGGAGAGGTGCTGCCCGTATACGATCTTACGGTCGAGGAAATGCGGCAGAGAGGCTTTAAATGCTTCATTCCCTTCGCGGACGACCATATTTTCGATATCTATCTCGGCGGCAACCGAGACAGGGAGGGCTACGTGTTCCACAACGAGGTGGGCTATACCGGAGAGCTCACGGAGACCGTGGTGCTGCCGTCGATGGTGAACGGGCACATGATACACGGCGTCTGGAACGAGTTTTTCTGCAACGGAGACTGCTTCTTCCCGGCGGAGGTACTGCGCGGCACTCTCGAAAGAATGCTTAAAGTAAAGAAGATAGTGGTGTCCAACGGGATAAAGGATATCTGGACCTTCGCCTTCATAGGCTGCAGCGGCCTTGAAACGCTCGTGCTGCCCCGCAGCGTCAAGCGGATGAAATACGATTTTTACGACCTGCTCTCGGAAGGGCTCGTACCGCTGAGTCCCGGTCAGGAGAGAAGGCCCATAACGATATGCTATGAAGGCAGCCGAAGCCAATGGGAGGACGTGGACATATCCAGCAGGCTCGTCGAGTATATGGACAAAGGCTACGTGATCCTGCGCTGCGCTCAGGCGGACGGCTGAGGCAGCGTGCAGAGCTCCCCGCTCATATAGCGGCAATGCTCGCAGATCTCCGGCTCTTCGATAAGCGAAGAATCATCTCTTTCGAAAAAGCGGCAGACGCTCCCGGGGTCGGTCCTGCGCGCTCTGCTTTCATCGCGGCTGCTTTCGGCAGCGTACCGTGAGGCCATGAACGTTCATTCCTTCCGTGTTTTGATGTCTGACGCCATTTTACCACGGTCGGCAGTAAAAGTACACAGCGGGCGCGGCGAGGCCGGGGCCCGCTGTTTTCGGCGGACCCCGGCCGTTCAGCCCGTATTCAGTTATCCCGCGCGTCCCGGCCCGGGATCTCCATTGAGCTGAGCGCTCTGTACGCGTCCAGCTCGTCGCCGTCGGCAGGCGGGGAAGGCATCAGCCCCGTGCATTCCGTGAAGGAACCCACGTTCGATAAAGCGGGGAAGGGAGCCTCGTCCCCGACCGTTCCGTTTCCGGCCCCGGCGTCCATGGGATTTTCGGCGCAGACGCCGAGACAGCGCGTCTTTTTTTCGCCGCCGTGAGCAGTCTCGCGCCCGGTACGGCGAATATCTCCGTAAAATGCCATAATTTCACCACCGCGAAGCTATTGTTGCCGCATTGTGAGTAAATATACACTGAAATACAAAAATAAAATAGTGATATTGTCTATTGACAAAAGCCTCGCGGTGAGATAAAATCAGTTCAACAATTTAAAGGAACTTTGTCGCCCTGCCGCAAAGCCGTCATGGCAGGTACGGGCGTCAGATGGAATGGGGTAAGCGAGAGCGGTCCGCCGTGTCGAGCAAAGCCCCGCGTTAACCGACGCTGTATGCGTGAGGACGTTCCGAAGCATCCTGCGGGATGTGAGCCGAAAGGCTTCCACTTCAGGGCTTGACCCTCTGGGAAGGTAGGAAACGTCCGCAGGAGGCTCCGCCTCCCTAACGTGAGTCAGAAAACTTACATTGTTCCGAAGCTTTTGCGGGTTCGGTGACCCGCGGTCTGAGCGCACGAATAACGGGTGTGCCGGTTTTGCTATCGTAAAATCGGCGCATTTTTGTTTTTCGTGACCGATCACGTTTTCATTGGAACGGAATTGCAGCTTCCGAACTCCATGGAATATTCCTCATCTTTTTATCTCTTTTTTGTAGCGCAGGTCCGTCATCCGGTGCAGCTCCGGACGACGGACCTGCGCTGTTCCGGCATAGATACGGAAATATGAAAAAAACGCCTCCGCATAACTCCCGTTGTGCGGAGACGCCTTATGTCTCGGGGAACCGGTCTTCAGTCTGAAACGATGAGAGTATCCAGCACGTCCTCCGGCAGATAGGGCGCCGGATCCACGGGCTTGCCGCCGCCGGGACGGTACTCGAAGTGACAGTGCACTCCGCTTGCTACGCCGGTGCTGCCCATCTCGGCGATCACCTGTCCCTGCTTGACTATGTCGCCCTCTTCGACGAGCAGGGCGGAGCAGTGAGCGTAATACGTGACGTCGCCGTTATCGTGTCTGATCTGAACGAGCAGGCCGTATCCGCTGTACTCCTCGGCGAAGATGACCTCGCCGCCGTCGGACGCCCAGATCTTGTCGCCGTAATGCCCGGCTATGTCGATGCCGGCATGGTTGCTGGAGCCCACGGAGGTACGCCGGCCGCCGAAGCGGGAGGAGATATATCCGTCGCAGGGCCAGATATAGCTGCCGGTGGAGTAGCTGGGAAGAGTGCCCACGCGCACCTCGCAGGGTACGGGGGCCTGAGTCAGGGTGCTTTCGACCTTTTCGTAGGAACTGAGCACGCCGTTTTCCCGGGTGACCAGGTATACCGTTTCGAGCTTACCGCTCTGTCCGGGAGTGATGATCTCGGACTGACTTTCAAGCATGTCGTCGTCAAGCACGTAGGTGGTGGAATACTTGACCGTCTGCTCCACGACGTCCTTGTCGACGGTTATCACCGACAGAGCGTCGTGCAGAGCCTTGATGTTGTTTTCGAGCATATCCACGCCGATGTAGCCTTCGCAGACGGACACCTGGCCGGAAAACTCCGCGGAAACGGTGTTTTCGGTCACATATCCCGCAATTACGGAGGAAATGGCGTCCGAAGCGTCCTTTGCGGAGCTGAAAGCGCAGACGGGCTCGCCGTCGACGTATACGATATAAAGATCGCTGATCTCGCTGATGCTGCTGAAGATCCTGCTCTCCACGGCGTCGGCAATGCCGGGCTCGGCCTTGCCGAAGGAGACGTGACAGGTAACGTCGGGCTCGATGCCGCACTCGGAGCCGAAAACGTTCTCGGTGGTGGTGCGGACCTTGCTGATGATGGAGTCGAACTCGCTGCGGCTGGAGACGTAACCGACGAAGTCTCCCTCAACGCTGACGGCGAGAGCGATGTTCATGCGGCTGATCGCAAACACGGACAGGGCGCAGATGACCAGTACCGCCGCAGCGCGCCTGGCGCCGAGATGCATAAGCCGGTCGAACGCCCGGCGGAAAGCGCAGGCGGCGCGGACCCGGAGACTGCAAATGCCTTCCTTTTTCAGTTTTCCGTCAGAACCGTATCTCATAAGAAACCTTTACAAAAAAATCAAAACATTTGATTACAATACAAGGGACAAAGGTAACAAAACTGTTACAAGTGCAATAATACAACCTTTTGCCCTGCAAGTCAAGCCCCAAAAAGTAAAATATTGAAAAACGGAATTTTCGATCGCTGAAGCGCATATTGGTTAATAACCACGGAGGTGATCGCATGGCTATGATGTACGACGAAGGATACAAAAAGCAGGCTCAGGCCCACAGCCTGTCGCTGAACGACAGAAAGCGTCTGACGGTCAGCGGAGTCGAGGACGTGGAGAGCTTTGACGATCAGGCGCTCACGCTGTATACGGGCGGGGGGCTGCTCGCCGTGAAGGGCTCGGGGCTCAAGATAGAAAAGCTCAGCACCGACGGCGGGGAGCTTGCCGTAGAGGGCAGGATAGACAGTCTGGAATACTCCGACGCTCCTTCGGGGCGGCGCGGGTTTCTCAGCAGGCTGCTGAATTAGTGCGGCTGCCGGTATCCGTGCAGGGGCTTCAGGCGCTGGCAAGCCTTGCCTGCGGCCCCGTGCTGGGCTTTTTCTACGACCTGCTTGCCCAGATGAGACGGCGCTTCGGGCTGGACAGACTGCTGCCGCTTTTCGACGCGCTTTTCTGCGCGGTGTGCGCCTGCGTCCTTTTCCTGATGGGCAGCGTTGCCGGACGGGGCAGGCTGAGACTGTTCATGCCTCTTCTGATGGCTTTGGGGGGCGGGGCGTACTGCCTGGCTCTGCGGCGCTTCTGCAGGCCCGCCGCGGCGTTTGCGGCGAACGGTACGGCGGCGGCGCTCGCCGCCGCCGCCCTGCCGCTGCGCATACTCAAAAAAATAATAAAAAAAATCACAAAAAAAACAAAAAACATCTTTTCTTATTTGAAATTATGTTATAAAATGAAGTATAAGCCCGTGGAGTACCGTTTTGAGACTGATCGTCCGGGAGGTGAGCGCGTTGAAAGCCAGGAAGGCCGGTATATTTACGAAGATCGTAATTGCCGCGCTGATGGTCTATGCGATCGTGACGCTGATAAAGCTTCAGGACCGTATAGAAGAGGCGGAGATCGCGCGCGACGCCCTTACCGTACAGGCAAGAGAGCTTCAGGCGGGAAACGCCGGGCTTGAACACGAGGTCAGCCACAGCACGGACAGGGAGACCCTGGAGGACGTGGCGCGCAATAAGCTGGGCTTCGTTCTTCCGGGCGAGATCGTCTTTTATAATCTTAACGATTAAGAGGTCATATGGAGCTGGCTGTGGGGACCGTTCTTGACGGCAAGGTGACCGGGATAACGAAATTCGGCGCTTTCGTCGCCCTGCCCGGGGGAAGATCCGGTCTGGTACATATATCCGAGATCGCTCATTCCTATGTCAGCGATGTGTCGGAGCATCTGCACGAGGGCCAGGAGGTCCGCGTAAAGGTCATAGGGATAGACGAAAACGGCAGGATAAATCTTTCCGTCAAAAAAGCGTCGGAGCCTCCGCGCGGTACGGCGGCGGAGAGACCGAGGGAACGCAGGCCGGAAAAACCCGAGCCCTCGTTTGAGGACAAGCTCAAGCAGTTTATGCAAGAGTCCGACAGCAGGATGTCCGACGCGCGCCGCTACACGGAAAAGAAAGGCACCCGGAGAGGGAACAGAAGAAACAATTACGACTGATCTGACGACAACGCGCCGAAAACGGCGCGTTGTTTTAAAATACCCACAGTCCGGCAAACGCGGAAAAAAAGGCGGCGGGCCGGAGGCCCGCCAAAGAGTTGTGGGATAAAGATATGAACTTCGGCCCCGAGGGGCCACGCCATTGGATAAGCTGTGCTTTGATGATAGCACCGCCGGAAGATCTTGTAAATAGCGAAGAAACACTACTTTTGTCGAAAGGATGTCAAGCCGTGAGAGAGGTAAGCGCCGAGAGCATTTCCGAAGAAGTGGCGAGGCTGTGCATACAGGCAAATACGGTCCTGCCCGGCGAGCTGTGCGCACTGCTGGAGCGAGCCGCGGCCGAGGAGACCGTGAGCGCCGCCCGGGGAGCATTGGAGGACATAGTCGAAAATTATAAATATGCCGCCCGCAGCGGCATGCCCATTTGCCAGGATACGGGCATGGCCGTCGTTTTCGCCGAGGTCGGGCAGCAGGTATGCATAACCGGGGGACTGTTCGAGGACGCGGTGAACGAAGGGGTGCGCCGCGGATATGAAAGAGGGCTGCTGAGAAAATCCGTAGCGGCCGACCCGATAAGGCGCGGCAACACGGAGGACAACTGCCCGGCGGTGATCCACACGCGCCTGACCGGGGGAGACAGGATAAGGCTGACCGTGGCTCCGAAGGGCTTCGGGAGCGAAAACATGAGCGCGATAAAAATGTTCCTTCCGGGAGACGGAGCCGAAAGGATAGAGGAGTTCGTGACGGAAACGGTGAAAAAAGCAGGCGCGAGACCCTGCCCGCCGGTAGTGGTGGGCGTAGGGATAGGCGGAACGTTCGAGCAGGCGGCGCTCATAGCCAAGCTGGCGCTGATACGGCCCGCCGACCGCCGCAGCGGCGATCCGTTCTACGCGGAGATGGAGGAGCGGCTGCTTGCGAGGATCAACGCGCTGAACATAGGCGCGCAGGGCTTCGGAGGCAGGCACACCGCCCTCGCCGTGAACATAGAGGCAAGACCGACGCATATCGCCGGCCTGCCCTGCGCGGTAAACATGGGCTGCCACGTCACGCGCCACGCCGAGGGAATCATATGACGCGGGCGCGGGGAGCATATTTATGCAAATATAAGGTCAATTCGTCTTTATTTTTGGCTTCCGGCATGATAGAATATATACGGTGGATACTGAGCGCAAGCTCACATCATTTGCCGAAAGGAGAACGAAGCCATGAAATTTGTATTTACCGAGAAAAAGATGTCTCCGTCCGATGACCTGCGCGCGTACGCCGAGAAGAAGGTGGGCAAGCTGGACAGGCTGTTCAGGGGCGAGTCCACGGCCTATATAACCTTCAGCGTAGAACGCAACCGCAACATCGTCGAGGCTACGGTGAACAACAACGGCATGTTCTATCGCGTAAAGGAAAGCACCAACGACATGTATGTTTCCGTAGACGCGGCGGTGGCCTCCATCACGCGCCAGGTGCGCAAGAACAAGACCAGGCTTGAAAAACGCATTCACGAGGGAGCGCTGGAAAAGGAATTCGCGCCTCCTGCCAGGAGCGACGAGGAGGAAGAAAAGGAATTCAAAGTCGTGCGCACCAAACGCTTTTCCATCAAGCCCATGTCCGTGGACGAGGCGATACTGCAGATGAATCTGCTGGAGCACGAGTTTTTCGTATTCAAAAACGAGGACAGCTCCGGAGCGTTTTCGGTGGTGTACAAGAGGCGCGCGGGAGATTACGGACTCATCGAGAGCACCGACGCCGAATAATATGATCCATGCCGCCGCGGTAAGGCGCGGCAGAACGGAGAGAGTAAATGAGCGATACCTTATCTTATAAATGTCCGAGCTGTTCTTCTCCGCTTGAATTCGGCAGTACGAGCGGGATGCTGGAATGCAGATCGTGCGGAAACAGCTATGAGCTCGACGCCATCGAAATGCTCAACGAGGCCGAGACCCAGGAGGGCAAGGAACCGGAATTCGACTGGGGAGCGTACAAGGAAGATCTGAGCGGAGAAGTAATAGAGGGCGTTCAGACCTATAAATGCCAGTCATGCGGCGCGGAGGTGACCGTTGAAGGCGTGACCGCCGCAACAAAATGTCCCTACTGCGACAACGTGATAGTCCTGGAGCCTCAGCTGTCCGGCATGATCAAGCCGAACGGGATAATCCCGTTCAGGATCGACCGCAGCGGAGTCTCGGAAAAGGTCAGGGAGCTCTGCAAGGGCAAAAGACTGCTTCCGGGAGGCTTTTTGAGCGAAAACAGGATAAAGGAAGTGCAGGGCGTATACGTGCCGTTCTGGCTTTTTGACTGTCACGCGGACGGAAAGATGAGCTTCAAGGCCACCAGAGTCCGGCACTGGAGCAGCGGAAGCTACGATTACACGGAGACGTCCCATTTCCTGCTGGTGAGAGAAGGGGAGATGTCCTTTGAGAAGATCCCCGTGGACGGAAGCGTAAAGATGGACGACAGCCTGATGGACTCCATCGAGCCTTATGATTTCAGCGAGCTGAAGGAGTTCGATCCGGCGTATCTTTCGGGCTTTCTTGCCGACCGCTTCGACGCGGACGCGGACGCCAGCCTGCCGAGAGCGAACAAAAGGGTGGAGACGAGCGTGGAGGAAGCGTTCCGCTCGACCATAAACGGATACGACAGCGTAACGATGTCGATGAACAAAACGCAGATATCCGATACCTCCGTGAAATACGTTCTTCTGCCGGTATATCTGATCACATCGAAGTACAGGGGCAAGACCTACAGCTACGCGATAAACGGGCAGACCGGGAAGATCGTGGGCGAGCTGCCCGTCTCCAGGGCCAAGAGCTGGGCGTGGTTCGGCGGAGTATTCGCCGCGGTGTTCGCGATAGGCATGTTCCTTTTCTCCAGACTGTTTTGAGGAGGCGGGAATATGAAAAGACCGATCTGCTTTATCATTGCAGCGATACTCGTCCTCGCGCTTCCCGCGCACGCGCTGGCGGCGGCCGAATATGACGACGGGGTTTACAGGATAAGCGACTGGACCGGCACGCTCAGCGAAGCCGAAAGGGACGAGCTTGACGAAATGCTCTGCCGCGCGGTGGAGGAGTATTACTGCGATTTCGCGATGATAATCACCGACGGGCCGGATTTTCTCGACGAGGACGAAACGCTCGCGGATTTCGCGGAGGCTTTTTATGACAACTCGGGGTACGGCGTGGGAGCCGACCGGGACGGGACCATGCTCATAGCCGACGCGGAGCTCGGCGCCTACGGGATATATACCGAAGGCCGCATGACGGAGCTGCTTACGGAAGAGGCGGCCTCGACAGCCTGCGACGCCTTTGACGCGGCTCTGCTGGACGGGGACCTTTACGGCGCCGTGGAAGCGTATATCGGCGCGATATCCCTCGAGGTCGAAAAGATCGCGTCGGGGCAGACCCGTGAAGCGTCCGACGGACCGGTCATCAAATATACCGATCCCTTCGTCGCGTATCACGACTATGACGCTCCGAGAGTGGTAGACGGCGCGGACCTTTTTACGGACGCGGAGGAGGACAGGCTCGCCGGACGCATAGCGGAAATGGGCGAAGAATGGGGCAGCGACTTTGTCATCGTTACCGTAAACGATACCGGCAGCCTGTCCCATATGGAGTACGCCGACGACTTTTATGACTACAACGGCTACGGCCTCGGTCCGGATTACGACGGAATGCTGCTGCTGATATGCATGAACCCTCAGCACAGAGGCTGGTGGATATCCACGTTCGCCGAATGCTTCGACCGCTTTTGGGACAGGGATATCGACGAGCTGGGCGAAGCCATCAAGCCTTACCTTTCCGACGGGGAATACTGCCGCGCCGCGGAGGTATATCTGGACGGGGTCGAGGAGGTTTTCGAAAGGCCGGCCGACTACCGCGAAAAGCAGCAGAAAAGCGAGAGCGTTCGCGGCGCGATCCTGCCCGCGCTGATAGTCGCGCTGATCGTCGCGCTCATAGTTATCGCGGTGCTGCGAGGGAAAATGAAGACCGTGCGCAAGGCGGGAAACGCCGCGGGATATATGGTAAAGGACAGCTTCCGCCTCAGACGCGAGAGCGACACCTTCCTTTATTCCCACGTTTCCAAGACCCGGAGACAGAGCTCGTCGTCCTCCTCGGGCGGCCATTCAAGCCACTCGTCCTCCAGCGGACGCAGTCACGGAGGCGGCGGAGGCAGCTTCTGAGCACGGCGCGGCCTGCTCCGAACATATGAGGATACATAAAAACAAATATATTGAATGAAAGGAACGGAATACAATGGGCCTTATCAAAGCGATACTGGGAGCGGCGGGAGGAACGCTGGCCGACCAGTGGAAAGAATTCTTCGTATGCGAATCCATGGATAAGAACGTTCTCGTCTGCAAGGGCGAGAAGAAGGTATCCGGACGCTCGTCCAACACCAAGGGCAGCGACAACGTCATTTCCGACGGCAGCGGCGTCGTAGTGGCGGACGGACAGTGCATGATCATCGTGGAACAGGGCAAGGTCGTCGAGGTCTGCTCCGAGCCCGGACAGTTTACTTACCGCACCGATCTGGAGCCCAGCATTTTTACCGGCAGCCTCGGCGAGAGCATACTCGCGACCTTCAAGGAGATAGGCAAGCGCTTCCAGTACGGCGGAGAGCCCGCGAAGGATCAGAGAGTTTATTACTTCAACCTCAAGGAGCTTATCGACAACAAGTTCGGCACTCCCAATCCCGTGCCCTTCCGCGTGGTGGACAAAAACATAGGTCTTGACATGGATATAGCCCTGCGCTGCAACGGCGTATATTCCTACAAGATAGTCAACCCCCTGCTGTTCTATACCAACGTATGCGGAAACGTGGAGCGCGATTATACCCGCGATGAGATCGACTCCCAGCTCAAGAGCGAGTTCCTTACCGCCCTGCAGCCCGCGTTCGCCAAGATATCCGACATGGGCATACGCTACAGCTCCATCCCCGCGCACACCATGGAGCTGGCCGACGCGCTCAACGAGGTCCTTACCAAGAAATGGACCGAGCTGCGCGGCCTCGCGGTCGTCTCGGTGGGCGTGAACTCCATCAACGCCTCCAAGGAGGACGAGGACACCATCAAGGCTCTGCAGAAGAGCGCCGTGATGCGCGATCCCACCATGGCGGCGGCAAACCTCGTAAGCGCCCAGGCCGACGCGATGAAGATGGCGGCCTCCAACGAGGGCGGAGCAATGAACGGCTTTATCGGCCTGAACATGGCCGGACAGGCCGGCGGCATGAACGCGAGCGATCTTTTCGCCATGGGCGCAAAGCAGCAGGCGGCCGCTCCCGCGGCGCAGGCCGCCGCGCCGGCCGACAGCTGGACCTGCCCCAAGTGCGGCACGAAGGCGAGCGGGAAGTTCTGCCCCGAGTGCGGCGAAAAGAAGCCCGCGGAAGAGGGCTGGACCTGCTCCTGCGGCGCGGTGAACAAGGGCAAGTTCTGCTCCGAATGCGGCGCCAAGCGCCCCGCCGGCGCGCCGATATATCAGTGCGACAAGTGCGGCTGGCAGCCCGAGGATCCCCACAATCCTCCGAAGTTCTGCCCCGAGTGCGGCGACGTATTCGACGACAACGATATAAAGTAAGGCATAACGAAACCGTCTCCCCGCCGCAATGGCGGGGAGGCGGTTTTATACTGCGTTTTTTCAGGGCGCGCCGTTCTCATCCGTCCACTGGGAGTACATTTCCCGCATCCAGGAATATACGTCCATGGAATATACCTCGTTCAGAAGGGAAGGAGCGGTGACCTCGCGGACCGTACCGCCGGCGACGACGCTGCCCTTGCTGAGGAGCAGCGCGTGGGTGCCGTAGGCGCGGGCGAGGCTGAGATCGTGCACCACCGAGATGACCGCGCGGCCGCTGTCTTTCAGCCATTCGCGGATAAGGTTGAATACCTGCTTCTGGTAAACGAGATCAAGGTGGTTTGTGGGCTCGTCAAGCATGAGCAGGCGGGGATCCTGGGCGAAAAGCTGGGCGAGAAAGGTGCGCTGCAGCTCGCCGCCGGAGAGGGTAAGCGAGGAGTGGCCGCGGAGCTCTTCGAGCCCGGTGAGCGCGATGGCCCTGTCAATGGCCTCCTCGCTGCCGTCCTTGTCGCCGGAAAACACGGAGGAAGAGTGCGCGTAGCGGCCGAGACGGACTATCTCCTCGACGGTGAAGGCATAGCCTACGTTATTGTTCTGACTGAGCAGACCTATGTCCAGAGCAAGCTCGCGGGGCTTCCGGCGGCGTATGTCGCGGCCCTGATAGAGTATGGTGCCGGTATAGGGCACGCCGCGGGAGATCGAGTTGAGCACGGTGGTCTTGCCCGCGCCGTTGGGACCGATTATCATCAGCCACTGCCCGGGCTCCACCGAGAAGCTCACGTCGCGGAGTATCCGAAGATCGCCGTAGCTGACAGAGAGGTCTTTGACTTCAAGCAAGCTCATTTGCCTTTCCTCCTGCCTGCGGCGAAAATGTAGATGAACACCACGGAGCCTATCATGGACGTGACCACGCCGATGGGCAGCTCGAGGGGATTGAGAAGGATGCGCGCGGCAAGGTCGGAAAGCATGAGGAACACCGCGCCGGCAAAGACGGACACGGGCAGCAGCTTTTTGTGGTTCGGGCCCACGATAATGCGCGTCATATGCGGGGTGACAAGGCCGACGAAGGCGATGGTGCCGCCTATCGAGACGCAGACGCCGATGAGAGCGGAAACGCATATGAGCACGGTCAGCCTCACGCGCCGGATGTTCACGCCGACGTTGCGGGCGTTGTCTTCGCCGACGGCAAAGGCGTTCAGCTCGCGCGCGTGCAGCATTATTATGCCGCCGAAAATGACGAGGGCTCCGCAGAGTATGAGCACGTGGGTATAGGTATTGCCCTGAAGCGAGCCCATGGTCCAGAAGGTTATCTGCTTGACCTTGTCGGAGGCGAAGGTGATCACCAGACTCGTTATGCTCGAGACGAACATCGAAAAGATGACGCCTATGAGTATGATCGTGTTGGTGGAAAGAGACGAGTCGAGCTTATAGGCGAGCGAGAGTATGATCAGCAGGGAGAGAAAGGCGAAAAGGATGGCCATTATCATCGTGCCCGCAAAGGGCAGGAAGGGTATGCTTATCCCGAAGGCTATGGCGATCACCGCGCCGAGAGAGGCGGCGGAGGATACGCCGAGGGTGGAGCCGTCGGCCAGAGGGTTTTTCAGCAGCCCCTGCATACCGGCTCCGCACAGCGACAGCGAGGCGCCGACAAGGGCGGCGCTGAGCACGCGGGGGACGCGCACCGATACGATTATCGAGGCGTATTTTATCCCGCTGAGGTCCGAAGCGCGTATCGCGTCGAGGATAAGGCGGACGGTGTCTCTCAGGGGGACCCTTACGCTGCCGACGCATACGCAGAGAAAAAACACCGCGGGAGTCACCGCGAGAAAGGCCAGGTATTCAAGGACGTACAGTCCCTCTTTTCGTTTTTTCGGAATACGAGTCATGCTTTCTGCTCTCCTGAAGTAAAGAGTCGGACCTCTGCCGTCCGGGCGCGTATCTTTCCGGCGCTTTTTGCCTTTTTCCTTTGCAGGGCGGCATGTTTTCGAGGGCTGCGGCGAAAAATCGGCGCTGATCAGATAGACAGGGGACGTGACGCGGCGCTGCGGGAAAGCCGGAACAGCACACGGATCACGTCCCCGATCCCGGTTCAGGTCTCAGACAATGATTACTCGGCTTCGTTTATGAAATCATAAAGCATCTCGGCGCCCTCGGCAAGACGGGGAGAGGGGCGGGACAGCTCGTCGTTCTGCAGGTTGAGGATGGCGCCGTTCTTTACGGCGGTGACGTTCTCCCAGCCGGGACGGGCCATGATCTCCTCAATGGGGGTGGGGCCCTCGCCGAAGTACATCGAGATGGTCACGATGTAATCGGGATCGCGGTCGATGACCTGCTCCTCGGAGACCTCGCCCCAGCCGGACACGTCCGCGAAGACGTTGACCAGACCGAGCATATCGGCGATCTCATTCATAAAGGTATCGGTGCCGGCGGTCCACAGACCGTACTGCAGCGGGGAGACCTCAAAGTACACGGTCTTGCCCTCGCCGTCGGCCTTGCTCTTGAGAGCGTCGAACTTCGCCTTCATATCGGATACGAGAGCGTCGGCCTCGGCCTGCTTGCCGAGCAGCCGGCCTATCATGTCTATGGAGGTGTACACGCCCTCGATGTCCTGAGCGTCGTTCATAACGACGTGGACTCCGGCGTCCTCCAGCTGCTTGATCTGATCCTCGGACTGCGCCATGGTGGACATGAACAGTACCTGAGGCTCAAGATCGATTATCTGCTCGATGTTGGTCTCATAGCCGGACTCCACGGAGGGCAGCTCCATGACCTCGGGGGGATAGTCGCAGTAGGCTCCGCGGCCCACCAGCAGGTCGCCGGCGCCGAGGGCGTAGATGATCTCGCAGTCTGCGGCGGTGAGGGCGACGATGCGGCTCGCGGGCTCGTCAAGAGTGATCTCGCGGCCGAGCATGTCGGTGACGGAAACGGAGGTGTCGGCGTCGGGCGTCGGCTCGCCCGCGTCGGGCGTCGGCTCCTCGGCGGGAGGCGTCTGCTCGCTGAGGTCGGGCGCCGAAGCGGGAGCGTCGTCCTTTTTCGCACAGCCGCAGAAAACGAAGGTCAGCATGGCAAGAGCCATAATAAGGGCAATAATTCTTTTCGCGTTCATTTTTTCAGATATGTCTCCTTTCAGAAAAACCCGGACTGCCCGAAAAAAACGGACAGCCGTACCGCATGAGATATTATTACAATGCGGGGATAAAGTCAATAGAAACGGCGCTTTTCGGCGCAAAAAAACGAACGCCGCGGACGAAAAAACGCGCTCCCCGGCGCGATGAAAGCGGCCGGAGAGCGCGCAAAACGCATGAGAGTTACTTTGCGCTGCCGATGATGACGGTCCTCGTATCGGCGTCGTAATCGACTTCGAAGCCGAGGGCCGCGCCCAGCTCCCGCAGCTGGAAGTAGTTGTTCCCGCCGAGGTTGTAGGCCCGGATGGAGGACAGCTCGCCGTTTACGTACAGCGGCTGATTGCTCCTTACGGCGGTGGCGCTGAGATCGTCGCCGATCACCAGCTCGCTGCCGTTGGGCTCATAGGCCTCTCCCGCGGTGCAGGTGACGGTCCTTGTTTCGCTGTCGTAGCCGACGGAGAAGGAGGAAGCCGTGCCGCTGAGCTTCATGGCTATGTCGCGGAGCTTGAAGTAGTTGCTGCCGTTTATGTTGTATACGTCGAGCTCCACGGTCTCGCCGTCGACGGTGACCGTCTGATTGGAGCGCATGACGGCGTCCTTTTCGGCCTGCGTGACGTGCACTGCGCCTATCGCGGCGTTGAAGACTCCGGCAGCGTCGCGGGCGACGATGATGTAATCGCCGGGCTCGTCGAAGCTGATCTCAAAAAAGCCGTAGTCGTTGCCCCTGACGCCGGTGTCCTTCAGATCGTTCACGTCCGTGCCGGCCCATATTTCGGCGGCGTAGCCCTTTGTGACGTAAGCGAATTCCTCAAAGTCGAGATAAGTCTGATTTGCCTGCATGACGACCGTCTCGCCGGTATAGGCTGAGGTGGAGTGCGGGCTGAGGAAGCCCGCGCCGTAGGAGATGGTATACACGGCCATGTCCACCACGTCTCCGGAGTAAAGCATGGTCTCGGGGACGGTTATGTTCCCTTCAAGGTAGCCGTAGGCGCCGTAGGGATAGCTCTCGCCCCACAGCTTTGTCAGGCAGCCGATACCGCTGGTGGTGCCGATGCTTACGCCCTCGGCTCCGTCGGCATAGGCCGTTTCGTGCAGGGCGGTAACGGCGCTGCCGAGGGTGACGCCGTATTCCCAGGGCACCTTATACATGACGAGCGGCCGGCCGTCCCTGTCGGTGACGGGGGCGTTGTTCTGCACCACGTTGAAATACACGTAGCCGTCGTCAAGCTCGGCCTGCTCGTTTACCTGCATGTCGCTGTCGCCGACCAGCGGGGGATAGAGCTCGTTCCAGAAGGCGTCGACGTCCTCGGGATACGGGTACTGATCCGGCAGCTGCTCGATGCCGAGAAGCTCGCGCAGCGCCTGCGCCATGGCCACGTTGTTGATGTAATCGCCGGTGATGCCGAAGGCGTCGCCGTAATATCCGGCGAGGACGTTGTCTCTGCCGTAAACGTAATCGAGGAATATCTCTGCCCCGCAGCCCTTGACGAAGAAGGGAACGACCTGGTTGGTGTGGGAGCCGGAGTTGTAGACCATGCCGGGCATGCTGCCCTTGCCGTTGTTGACCACGAGAGTGTATTCCGAACGCTTGCCGGTAACGTAGCCGGTCTCGTGATCGTCGCTTACGATCATAAGAGTCTCGTCCCAGCTCGAGTACTGCTCGACCCAGGCGCAGGCGGCCTCTATGGCTGCGGCGAAGTCGATGAATTCCTCGATGAAGCGGCCGCCGCAGTTGTCGTGGTTCATGGAGTCGGTCGCGCCGCCCTCTACCATGAGGTAGAAGCCGTTCTCGTTCTTGTCCAGCACGTTGAGAGCCGCGACGGTGGTCTGAGCAAGACTTGCGACGCTCTCGAGCAGAGGAGTCTGGAAGGGGAGATCGTCCTGCCAGTCGGTATACGTCTCGCTGCCGTTGAGGTCGGGACGGTTAGCCTGCGCAGTGCTCTTTACGGGGAGAACGCCGAGCAGCCTGTCGGGAGCGTTGTCATGGGTAACGGAGGTGAAATCTTCCTTGCTGACCGCCAGCGTCCAGTCGTCCGCTTTGCCGTCGCCGTCGGCGTCGCCGCCGGTGAGCTCGCCCGCGGCTATCTTCTCCCAGGTATCCTTGCCGCAATAACCGTAGTCGGGAGTGTCGACCGGTCTGCCGGCGTGATCGTAATAAGGATGGCCGGCGCCTATGACGACGTCGAGGGCGCTGTCATAGAACTGATGGTCGAATATCTCGCCGTAGCTGTTGCGGTTGGCGCAGTGGACGGAAAAGCCGGCGGGGGTGGCGTGGCTCATCGCCACGGTGGTGACCACGCCGCTGGAGCGGCCGAGCTTCTCGAATTCCTCGGCCATGTTCGTGATGTCCTTTCCGGACTGATCCACGCCTATGGCGTTGTCATAGGTCTTCACGCCGCTCGCCATGGCCGTGGCGGAGGCGGCGGAATCGGTGCAGTTGCGGCGGAAGCATTTGAAATCGTCCCACATCCTGTCGCCGACGTAATAGCTGATCCCGTCGTCGTCGGCGGTCTGATTGCCGAGGGAGTAGGTGGTCATGGCAAGACTGATCCAGTCGTCCTGCTCGTAGATCTGATGGCCGGGCTCGCCGTACATGTAATAGTCTGCTGCAAGGTAAGCGTTGAAGCCCGTTCCGTCGGCTATGAAAATGATGACGTTTTTCGGGGCCTTGGGCAGCTCGTCCGCCATAGCCGCGGGAGCGAGGCAGAGCAGCAGCGCCGCGCAGACGAACAGTGCCGTCAGTTTTGTCAAGCGTTTTCTCATTTTGTTTTTTCCTTTCTTTTATTATCCTCATTTTTGTTGTTGCAATATCGACCGGCGGGTTTATACTTGTATAAACGGCGCCGCGCGCCGCGGACGCCCGGAAAGCGGGACCGCCCGAAAGGAGAAAGACAGATGAAATACTTATACGAAACTCATATGCATACCGCCGAGGTCAGCCGCTGCGCTTCCGCGCCGGCCGTGGATCAGGTACGCTTTTATAAAGAGCAGGGCTTTGACGGCATAGTCATAACCGATCATTTCCTCGGGGGCAACACGACCGTGCCGGTCGATCTGCCCTGGAACGAGAGGATAGACCTTTTCTGCCGCGGCTATGAGCTGGCGGCGGAGGAAGGGGCAAAGCTCGGCGTCAGGGTCTTCTTCGGCTGGGAGTTCGCGCATCTGGGCTGCGATTTCCTTACCTACGGTCTGGACAAGGCCTGGCTCAAGGCGCACCCCGACATAGACAAGCTGGAGATAAACCGCTATCTCGATCTCGTGCGCTCCGAGGGGGCCTACGTGGTGCACGCGCATCCCTTCAGAGAGGATTTTTATATCCCGTATATCCAGCTTCTGCCGCGCAAGGTGGACGCGGTGGAGGTGCTGAACGCCTGCCGCAGGGATTTCGAAAACGAACGCGCCGCGGAGTACGCGAAAAACTACGGCCTGAAAATATCGGCGGGCTCGGACAATCATTCGGCTTACCGTCAGCGCAGGCTGTGCGCGATAGGCTCGGATAAGCGGCTCGATACCCTCGACGGCGTCATCGGCGCGATACGCGGCGGCGAATGCTCGCTCGAAGACATAAGACTCTGAAACGGCCGGTAAAACCGTCAAACCGCCGGTAAAGTCCTGATAACTTTACCGGCGGTTTTTTGTTTAATGGTAGATAATTCCCGTTGAGGGATCCTTGAACTGGGAAACGCGCTGCCTGTAAAGCTCCATGGCGGCGTCCTCGAAGGCAAGAGAGCAGTCCCCGGCGCCCATTTCGCCGAGCAGCCATTTGGTGAAGGGCGGGTTGAGTACCAGCAGGGGGCCGGTGACGTAGGTGGCCATGAAGCGGTTTTTGCGTATGCCCTCGCCCTTTTCGCTTTCGTTCAGCCCGTCGCCGCGCAGCGTGCGGAACAGCGGCTCCACGCTGCCGTAGCTGTGCCCGAACAGGCTTTTGAAGCCTACGATGTCCATATCGCCGAAGGAACCGACGTAAAGCGCGTTGTAGCGGTCCATCATCTTATACTTCGCGTGGGTGGGGAATATGCCGAGGCACTTCTGCGTCCGGCCGCTGTCGGCGGTTATGTCCTCGCCGAATATATCCAGGGCGTTGCCGGTGATGAGAAAGAGCTGACCGGAGCCGATGAGGCTTATCAGCCTTTCGCGGTACGGCGTGAGCGCCTCGACGGCGAGGGAGATGCCCTCCTCGGTCACGGAGCCCATGTATATCAGCGCGGGCTCTTCGTCGGCAAAAAGGGGACGGGAGCGCAGAGAGGTCTCCACGAGCTCGATTTCGGGGCACGAGCGGCGGAGATATTCCGGATTCATAAGATCGCCGTAGAGGTTGGCGACCTCCGGGAAGAGTATTTCGACTTTCATTTCTCGGCGGCCTCCCTTGCGAGCGCTTCGATGCGGGCGCGTACCTTTTGGGCGAAAACGAGCGAGTCGGTGCCGTAGAAGAGATATACCTGATCGCCCTTGACGAAGGGCAGGCGGGAAACGGCCTCCATTTCGTCTTCGACGCATATTATCTTTTCCTCGGCTACGCCCGCCAGCAGAAGCCTCAGCCTGTAATCCAGCGCCCTTGCGCCGGTGGCGACGATGCAGCGTATGTCGGGCTTGTTGAGAAACTCGAAATCGCAGTCGTACAGCCACGATACGTTTTCCGACCAGTGCTTTACGTCGCCGAGGCAGTTCATCATAAGCACTATCTCTTTTTCGCCCTCGCGTCCCGCGACGTAGTCGAAGGCGCGGGAGCAGGCAAGGGCGTTTTTCTCCTTGGCCATCTGCATCACGAGAGTGACGTCCCCCGCTTTTACGCTCTCGTGCCGCGTGGCGACGATGCGGCACTGCGCCGCGAGGGCCGCGATGCGCTCATGCTCAAAGCCGAGAGAACGCATGACCGCGACGGCGCAGAGCAGATTGTAGCAGTTGAACACGCTGTCGTTGAGCAGGCCGTATACCGCGCTCCCGCCCTTGTCGGAGACGCGCATGGTCATTTTGTCAAAATCGACCTCGCTGCCGGCGTAGTCGTATTCCGGGGAGGAGAAGCCGCAGGAGGTGCAGACTGCCCTGCCTATGTGATGATAGCGGCGGTAGTCGTAGCGCAGCGTGCCGTGACATATCGGGCAGATGCGCATGTCGTTGATCAGGTTGACGCACTCCACCGTGTCCCCGGGCATGGGCCCTATGCCGAAATACTCCCTTTCGCACTGAGGAGCGACCCGGCAGGAGATAAGATCGTCCGCGTTGACCAGCAGCCTGACGGAGGCGGGGATATAGCGGCTGAGCAGGTCTGCGATATACGCGGGATGGGCGTTGCGCATGATGGAGTCCCGGAACAGGTTGGTTATCACGAGCAGCTGCGGCGTCATGCGGGGGAATACCCTCGGAGCGGAGCGCTCGTCTATTTCGATCACGCCCACGGTCGCGCGCTGGCGGCCGAGGGGAGAGCAGCCCGACAGCAGCGCCGTCACGATGCCCGAGGCAAGGTTGGAGCCGTAGCGGTTGGACACCGTCTTTTCGCCCGTCAGCTCGAGCAGGTCGCACAGCAGATTGGTGAGGGTGGTCTTGCCGTTGGTGCCGGTAACGGCGATGATGCGTTCGGGCTTGGGCACCCTGCCGAGAAAATCCGGGCAGATGCGCAGAGCCAGCTGCCCCGGCAGATTGGTGGCCGGATGGCCGGTCAGCTTCAGCGCGATCACGGAAAGCTTGGCCGTGATAAAAGCGAGGACGTAGCGCAGCTTGTTCATCTCAAAGGCGGTCCTTTTTATCGGTTCGTATTTATTTCAACGGAAAACAGTCGTTTTTTGTTTTGCCTCAAAGCACGTCCTTCAGCCCCGCGGCGTACTTTCTGAATACGGGAAGCATGCCGATGCGGTCGGGAGTATGGACGGGCAGCTGCCAGAAATCGTGGGCGCAGTAGGTGTTGCCCTCGATGAATTCCGGGCCGTCCCGGCTTATCGCCACGTCCCAGCCGACGTAGCGCACCTGAGGGACGATCCTGGCGGCCTCGAGGCACATCGCCACTGCCTGCGGAACGAAGGGCAGACGGTAGCCGGGTATGGTGATGTGAGAGTCGGGATGCTCGTTATAGATGATGCCGAGCGGGGTCTCGCCCGAATGAGCGGGATATTTTATCACCCCGGTCTCCACGTCGACGGGGGCGAACATGCAGTTGCAGTCCACGAAGGAGTCGCCCATACCTATCTTCTGCACGGCGTAAAGGCAGTGGGGCTCGCCGGAGTCGTCGAGCAGGGTGATGATGCGCATGCAGTTGACCGAGCCGGGATGCAGGGCCTCGAGGTCCGGGTGCTGGTCCACCACGTCCTCGATAAGCCCGTAGCCGCAGCTCTTTATGTGCTCGTACAGAGCGTCGAAATCCGGCCAGTCCGCCATGCGTATGCGCTCCACGCCGTGACTGCACTCGCCGTCCCGTATCTTGGCGAATATCTCCGCCTTGCCCTCGCAGAAGGCGCGAAGGCTTTCCTTGTCCGCCCTGTCGGCACGGATCCAGCCGCGGCGAATGAACTTCGCGAAGATCTCGTTGAACTCGTCCTTGTTGTCAAAGCAGTGCATGTATTCCGCGTCGTTCAGAAACAGGTTCAGCTTGCGGCTTATCATGCGCGTGACGTAGGTGGCGCGCTTTTCGGCGGGAAGCTCATAGAAGCCGAAAATGAGATAATCGTAGTACCCGGCGCCGTATTTTTTCGTGCAGCGGAGTATGTCGAGAAAAACGGAAAGGCGGTTTTTGCCTGTTTTTTCGCATACTTTGTCAACGACGGAAGCCAGCTTTTTGAAGCTGGCGCCGCCGAGTATGCGGCGAATGTAGCTTATGTCCATATTATCCTCCCGGACCGCGAAACGCGGTCATTTCGCTGTATAGATCTTCGGTACCCTCGCGGATATCCCGCATACGACCTCGTCCACGTTCGCGTCCATATCGTCGGCCATGCCGAGAACGGAGACGGCGCCCCCGATAAGCTCGGCCCTGTCTCCCGCGCGGACGCCCGGTATGTCGGTAACGTCGGCCATGAACATATCCATGCATACCTTGCCTATCACCGGCGCGGCGCGGCCGTGTATGCTCACGTGTCCGCGGTTCGACAGGCGGCGGCTGTATCCGTCGGCAAAGCCTACCGGCAGCGTGGCTATGACCGTGGGGCGTTTTGTGACGAAGCTGCCTCCGTAGCCCACGGGCGTGCCCTCGGGGACGGTCTTGACCATGGCGACGCAGGTATGCCAGCTCATGACCTCCTCAAGGCCGGACGCCTCCCAGGCTTCCCCCTCTCCGGGACACAGGCCGAAAAGCGCGTCGCCGACGCGCACGGCGTCCAGCCGGGCCTCGGGCGGGCCGAAAAGCAGAGCGGGGCTGTTGGCGGCGTGTATCATGGGTATGACGACGCCGGAGCGCCTGAGGGCGGAGACGGCGTTCATGAACATTTCGAGCTGGCGGCGCGTTTCGCCGCATCCCGGCTCGTCGGCGCGGGAAAAATGGGTGAAAGCGCCGTCGATGCGGAGATTTTTCATCGCGGCTATGCGCGACACCGGCTCGATGCAGCGCTCGTCCGCGGGAAAACCGATGCGGTTCATGCCGGTATCGAGCTTGATATGTATGCCCTGCACCGTGCCCGCCGCGGCGGCGAGCCTGTCCAGCCGCTCGGCGGTATCCGTCGAGAACACGGTGGGAGTGAGGCGGTATTTCAGCAGCTTCGGCAGGCAGGAGGGCAGAGTGTCGCCCAGAATGAGTATCGTCTCGTCCCTGCAGCCTGCCCGGCGGAGGGCGCGGCCCTCCTCCCATACGGAAACGGCGAAGCTCTTCACGCCGCAGGCTCTGAAAACCGGGGCCGTGCCGGCTATGCCGTGGCCGTAAGCGTCGCCCTTGACGACGGCTATAAGCTCCGTGCCGGGGGCGAGAGAGCCGAGTATCCTTCGTACGTTGCGTTCAAGGCGGTCAAGATGGACGACGGCGGCGGTGCGCCGGGTCATTTCCATGGAACATGCCTCCCGTAAGCAGACGGTACTCATACGAACCCGGTTTTGACGGGCAGCTTTCCGCCTGCACTTCGTTAAAATACTCGACCATCCACAGAGGATGCTCTGCGTTTTTGCCTCGCGCAGACGCAAATCTGCTCCGGCAAAACTCCTTCGGA